>Ga0208490_100006_pt1 | contig 243812 bp, 236 predicted proteins | sample SubbioAug_CSWold_FD_184818 | JGI IMG/M metagenome (GOLD analysis project Ga0208490, IMG submission 184818) | Serpentinite rock and fluid subsurface biosphere microbial communities from McLaughlin Reserve, California, USA - CR11Aug_CSWold (SPAdes) | ecosystem: Environmental > Terrestrial > Deep...
GCAGCGGGATGGCGCCCAGGTCATCGGTGCGCACACTGGACAGGGCGCCACCGTAGCGGCCGAAGGGCGTGCGGATGGCATCGACGATGAAGGCTTGGGACATGGAATCTCCTGAGGTGGAATGCATTATTTCGCGTCAAACAACATGCATTATCTTGCATGAATTCCGAGGGATCAAGCGTCATTGTGCCCCTGCGCCAGCCCGTCGCCAGCCATTGCGCGACAATCCCGGCATGCTGACCCAACCCTCCCAGGCCGATGTTCGGCGTTACTTCTGCGGTGTTTACGCCAGGGCACGCGCAGGTGCACCCCTGGACGCGATGGAAACGCTGGTGAGCCAGTGGATCGACGAACACCCCGAGTACCACGCGACGCTGTCCGACGTAGACGCCGCCCTGCGCGACATGGCGGTGGCCCATCCGGACCAGGAGAATCCTTTCCTCCACCTGTCGATGCACCTGTCGATCAGCGAGCAGTCCAGCATCGACCAGCCACCCGGCATCCGCCAGGCCGTGGAACTGCTGGCCGCACGGCGCGACGACCTGCACGCCGCCCACCACGAGGTGATGGAATGCCTGGGCCGCATGATCTGGGAGAGCCAGCGCGCCGGGCGCCCGCCCGATGGCGAGGCCTACATCGCCCAGGTGCGCCAGCGCGCCACGAAGGATTGAGAGCCCCGCACCCGGCTCATGTGCACCGCCGTTTCATGCGGTCTGCGTGCACCGGTTGCCCGGCCCCCCGCCTCTCGACCGCTCAGGCCAGCATGTCGAATCCCTGCGTCTCCACCCCCAGAAATGCATGGGTGAAAGCCGCCAGGGCGGCGTAGAAACGCGCCTTGGGGTGGGCGGTGAGGGTGTCACACATGGCCTGGCCCCATGGCTGCATGTGGGTGACGAAGAATTTCTGCTGCTGCGTGAGGTTGGCCACCTCCACCTCGTCGCCGGCGATCAGGTAGCGCATCACCTCGCACAGGTAGGCGAAGTGGTCTTCTGTCTCGGACATGTCGCCGTCGCGGCTCAGGCCCAGGGCGGCCAGGTCGTTGCGCAAAGCGACCAGCGGTTTTTCGTTCAGAAAACCGCTCAGGTAGTGGGAGCCGAACAGGTAGACCTCGGGTTTGCCGACGCCACCGAACAGCGCGTCAAACTCGTTGGCCACCGCCTCGTCGGTGATGCCGCGTGCAGCAGCCACCACGCCGCGCCAGGGTTCTTCCAGGAAACCGCCAGCGGCGGGCGCCTCGGTCACGGCCACGCGCAATTGCGCCATCAGCGCGGGCGTGGGCGGCGCGTAAAACAGCGCGGCCAGCAGGCCGTACACCTCGGCACGGGCAGTTTCTTCGTCAAGGGCGGAGGAAACGGGGATCTGTTCGTTCATATGGTTTGCTACTGGATTCGCTGATCGCCGCACCACGCGGTCTGCCGGGTGATGACCCGACACGCCGTGCGACGGGCTTCGCCAGGCCGGGGCGCGATTCCCTGGGGGATGGCGCGCCGCGGCCCGGGGGGGTCATAGGTCCGTGATGCGGGACTCGCGCTCGCTGGAGTACAGGTCCACCACGCGGCAGTCGCCGCACATTTTCAGGCGTTCGAGCGCCTCGCCCTGGAACATCGCGTGACCGGCCAGCTTGCCCAGCATCACCTCGATGCCCTTGAGCGTGCCGAAGGGCTTGCTGCAGCGGATGCACTGGTAGGGCTTCGCTTCGTTGAGCACGCGCAGCTGCTTGCGCTGTTCGCTCAGCAACAGGCGCGGTGTGAGCGTGATGGCGTTTTCGGGGCAGGTGCTGGCGCACAAGCCGCATTGAACACAGTTCTTTTCGATGAAACGCAGCTGCGGGCGCTCGTTGTTGTCTTGCAGGGCACTGGCCGGGCAGGCGCTGACGCAACTCAGGCACAGCGTGCAGGTGTCTTGGTTGACGGCGATGGCGCCCAGCGGCGAAGCGGCGGGCAGCGCGATGGCGTCGACCGTGCGGCCCAGCGTGGCGCTGTCCTGTGCCAGGTGGTCGAGTGCCAGCTCCAGGGTGGCACGCTTCTCGGCCTGCACGGCGAAGCTGGCGCGGCGCTTCACGCCCTGAGCCGGTGCAACGCCGAGCGCGGCGTCCAGGGCCATCAGGTCACGGGCGTCGCGCGCTTCGATCAGCTGGAAATGCTGGCCGCTGTAGCCCAGACCGCTGACGATGCTTTGTGCCACCGCCATCTGCTCGCGCACCGCGTCGCGGTACTGCGGGGCTTCGTCGCCGGTCATGAGCACCCAGACCTGCGAGGCACCGTAAGCAAAGGCCGAGAGCCACACCTCCAGCCCCACGGACGCGGTGTGCCACAACGGCAGCGGGATCACGCGGGCCGGCACGCCGCGCACGGTCTTGTCCAGCGAGGCGGCACGGCCCAGGTCGCCGATGAGGGCGGCACCCGCTTCCTGGCTGTGCAGCAGCAGAGCCGCGTCCTTGCCGCCGGCGCGGGCGTAGGTGGCCAGCAGGGTGCGCAGCTTCACGCCCTGCTCGCTGGCGCGCGGGTAGGCATAGCTCAGCGCACCGGTCGGGCACACGGTGGTGCAGGCGCCGCAGCCCACGCAGAGGTTGGGATTGACGACGATCTGGTTGCGCTTGAGGTCGCTGCTGATGGCCAGGGCCGAGCAGATCTCGACGCAGGCGTTGCAGCCCACGGTTTCATTGCGGCCGTGGGCGCAAATTTTCTGTTTGTAGGTGAAGAACTTGGGTTTCTCGAACTCGCCCACCAGCTCGCGCAGCTTCAGCAGCGCAGCCATGGCCGCCGGGTCGCTCAAGCCGCCGGGCAGGTGCACATAGCCCTGCGGGTGTGCGTGCTGGCTGAAGGCAGGGGTGCGGCGCAGGTCCAGCACCAGGTCAAACGTGTCGCTGTGGGGCTGCGGCTCGCGCTGGAAATTGATGGCGCCCACGGCCTCACAGGCCTTCACGCAGGCGCGGTGCGACTGGCAGCGGTCCATGTCGATCTGGTAGTCCAGGCCGATGGCGTCTTCCGGGCAGGCCGCCACACAGGCGTTGCAGCGGGTGCAGAGGTCCAGGTCGATCGGGTTGCGGGTGACCCATTCCACGTTGAACGCGCCCAGCCAGCCGCGCACCTGGCGCAGTTCGCCGGCGATGACGGGGTAGCGGCGTTGCTGCATGCCGGCGCCGCCGGTGGCCATGAGGGTGACGTCAAGCACGTCGCCCACCAGCGCAGCGGCGCGCTCGCCGTCTTCCAGCGCACCGATGACCAGCACGCGCCCGGCGCTCTTGTAGGTGACGGTGGGCACCGGCTCGGCATCGGGCAGGCGGGCTGCGGCCAGCAGCGCTGCCATCTTGGGCGTGGCCTGCGCGGCTTCGCGGCTCCAGCCGCCGGTTTCACGGATGTTGACGAAGTGGATCGGCCGCACGTCCAGCGACACGGCGCCTTCGGTCTGTTCGGACAGTTCGGTGAACAGCCGGCTCTCTTGTGTGCAGGCCACCACCAGCTCGTCGCTGCGGCGGGTGGCGCGCTGGAAGGCCGGGGCGTCGCGCCGGCACAGCGTGGTGTGCAGCGTCAGGTCCTCATCCAGCGCCTCGCCCAGGGCTTTCGCGTTCAGGGGCATGGTCTGGTTGCAGTTGCAGATCAGCGTGGTCATCTTGGGGGTCGGGTTGGTCTTGGGCGGCGGTATTGGCCGCCTCAGGGGACGAATCGGTCGGTGTGCCGTCCGCTGCAGGAGCGCAGGAGCCAGCGGTGGGTTCGGTGGCGCCGGCGGCGGTGGAATCGGCAGGCGTCGGTCCGGTGGGCGCGCCCGCCACGGTGGTGGGCTTCACCTCGTTCGGGTCGTCCACCAGCTTGAGGAACTGGGCGCCGACCATGCGGGCCATGTCGGCGGCGGAGAGCGGGCTGGGCTTGGAGTAGTCGTCGATGTAGATGTCCAGCCCGTCCATGATGTTGAAGTGCGGGTCCGCGAACAGCTTTTTCACCGCCGCGTTGCGCACCTCGGCGGGCACCTGACGCGCCATGAAGGGTTTGAAATCGGCCTCGGGGGTGAGCCGGGCCACGTCTTCCATGGTGGGCAGGGGCGCCTCGGGCGCCGCCGGTGCGGGGGCCTGCCGCTCGGGCTGATCGGACGGGAACACCGGCGCGCCGGCCTGGGCCGGCGATGGCTTCGCACCCGTGCCCGGCACCACCGCGGCCACCGGTTCGGGCGCGGGCGGATCGACAGGCAAGGGCTGCCCGGTGCGCACCTGCACCTTGCGCCGCGACCAGCGGGAAAAGAAGTTGTCGTCATCAGCCATGGGGAGCACCGCCACCGTCTGCGCGAGGACCACCACCACCACCGCCGCCGCCACCACCGCCCCGCCGCTTCTCCGTGGAGATGCGCACCGGCTGGCCAAAGCGATCGGTCAGCGGTTTGAAGCTGTCGGGCCGCTGGCGGCGCTTGGGTTCGGGCTGGTAAGTGGCGTCGACGAAGCCGCGCAGCCAGCCCAGCACCTCGGGCGGTGCCGCAACCTGGTCCACCCGCTCCTGCGCGTCGAGCCAACGCCCCGCGTCGTGGTAACTCAGCGTGACGATCTGGGGGACGGCCAGCGGCTCGCCGTCGATGAGTCGCTCGTCATCCGTGCGCCAGACGACCCAGAAACAGGGCGTCGGACTGTTGAGGTTCAGAAAGTAGCCTTCCGAATCGTCGCGGAACAACTCGACGCGGAAACGGGGAAACAGCCAGTGGCTGGCGCCCGGATGGGCGGTGGCGTCCACCGGCTCGACGGCTTGTGCTTCGTGGTGCTCGTCGGGCACCAGCGCGGGTGTTTCGTCGGGGTCGGCGCGCAGCAGCACGTCGCCCAGCACCCAGCGCCAAGCCTGCCAGCGGCTCATGGGGCCGGTGACAGGCTCGCGGCGCATGACCACGTCGACCTCAATGGCGGGACGGTTCTGGGACATGAATGGTGGGAATGTCGGTCAGGAGAAAAGACCCGCAATGTAAGCCATCCCGGCGCGGGCTGTTGTCCGACCGTGGGTGTCCCCGTTGGGAGCGCTGCTTTCAAAGGGCAAACCCTGAGCAGGCTTGGGCACCGGATCACCACCGGCTGTCCGGCCCTGCCCCGGGCTCGCAGACGGCGCTCAGCTGAACCAGCGCACGTGGTGCATCACGTCATCAAAGAAGGCGCGCAGGGTGGCGCTGCTCATGCTGTAGGGATCGAAATGGGGCTCGCGGAAGTATTTGGAGCAACAGCTGCCGATGCTCATCGGTCGCCGACACCAGGCCCATGGACCAGGTACCGAAACGGCGCGCAGCGATGTCGCTGAAGTCCAGGATCTGCGTGTCGGTGTGCCGCGCGTCTTTTTCGATCCGGTGGTGGAGCGGGTTCACGGCCCCCGGTCACCGTCGAGTTGCGGCAGGAAGAGGCCGTGGGTGAGGCACAGCGCCCCGGTGACGCCCGCCGCGGTGTGGTTTCGCTGCGAGTGGCGCAGGATGTCTTGGACATCGCCCGGGCCCAGAATGTGGGCCGAGCGACTGGCATCGGTCAATTGAATCAACAGGAGGCATCCCGGCGGGTGAGAACGCGCCGGATCGGACACCGGCCCTCGGACCGCCGGCCTCTGGTGCACGCAAACCCCTAGGGGCCACGGGGACACTCAGGCCGGACACCTCCGTCACCGATCAATAGGTTTCGAGGTGCAGCCGGCCTTCGCGCTTGAGCGCCGCACCCAGGGTGTCCCAGTTCAGACCGGCGTTCTGGGCCGCGTCACGCAGTGCCAGCACCACGCCCTCTTCCATGCTTTTGAGGCCGCAGACGTAGAAGTAGGCGTTGGGGTCCTGCAGCAGGGGCACCAGATCGGCGGCACGCTCGCGCATGGCGTCCTGCACGTAGCGCTTGGGCTGACCCGGGGTGCGGCTGAAGGCGAAGTTGATGTCGATGAAGTCCTTGGGCAGGTTCTGCAGCGGACCGAAGTACGGCAGTTCTTCCTGCGTGCGGGCACCGAAGAACAGCATGAGCTTGCCGCCCTCGAACTTGCCCGAGGCGCGCTGGCGCCGGCGCCACTCGGTCATGGCGCGCATGGGCGCGCTGCCGGTGCCGGTGCAGATCATGACGATGCTGGACTTCGGGTGGTTGGGCATCAGGAAGCTGCTGCCGAAGGGCCCGATCACCTGCACCGTGTCGCCCACCTGCAGGTCGCACATGAAGTTGCTGGCCACGCCGCGCACCGGCTGGCCCTGGTGGTCTTCCAGCACGCGCTTGATGGTGAGCGAGAGGTTGTTGTAGCCCGGGCGCTCGCCGTTGCGGGGACTGGCAATGGAGTACTGGCGAGCGTGGTGCGGGCGGCCCTTGTCGTCGGTGCCGGGCGGCACGATACCGATGGACTGGCCCTCGAGCACAGGGAACGGCATGCTGCCGAAGTCGAGCACGATGTGGTGGGTGTCGTAGTCGTGCCCGGCCTGCTTGCCGACTTCGGTGACGCGCACATTGCCCGCCACGGTGGCGGTGATGGTTTTCTGCGCGGCCTTGGGGCCGTAGAGGTTGGTGTAGGCGTGTGCCGCCGACCAGGGCGGAATGGTGGCACCGAAGGCGGCGGAATTGAAGGCGGTCTGGCCGGTGGGGTCGGCCGCCACGGCGGGTTCAGCCGCGGCAGGCTCGGCGGCGGCGTCTGCTTCGGCACCCGCGCCGTCTCCCGCCAGCGCCCGTCGCTCGTCGGCCGACAGCTCGGCCGGCAGCTCATCCCACGTCAGCTGCTCGGCCAGCGAATAGGCCTTGATGCGCGGCATGGTGCGGTAGTTGTCGATCGAGCCGGTGGGGCACGGCGAGATGCAGTCGTTGCACCAGTTGCACTTTTCGGCGTCCACCACGTAGTTGCGTGAGTCGTGCGTGATGGCCTGGACCGGGCAGATGGCCTCGCAGGTGTTGCAGCGGATGCAGATTTCAGGGTCGATCAGGTGCTGCTTGATCACAGCGGCTTCGGCGGGTGCGTTCATGGGGGTCTCCGGCTTCTCGTGGGGATGCTTGGGTTGAATTGTCGTAACTTCTTGAGGTAGGCGCTGGGCTAGGGCAAACAACTCCGCTCGAATCTCTTGTGGGTTTGTCGTGGCACCGCACGGGTCGGGGCGACCGACTCCGTTCGTGTTCCCCGCCGGCCTGCGGCCGGCTCCGCCTTGACCTCACTGCACCGGTCACCCCGCCCCATGCTCGTCAGCAGCAGAAAAAGGAACGCCCCGGTATATCCGGGGCGGGAGGTGCCCCGCCCAGGATGCGGCGGAACTGGCTTTGCCAGGCCGCTTCGCATCGTCCCCTGTGGGGTGACGCGAAGCGGCGCGGGGGGTTCAACCGAACCGCACGTACTCGAAGTCCACTGGCTGGCGGTTGATGCCCATCACCGGGGGCGCGATCCAGTTGGCGAACTTGCCGGGATCGACCACGCGGCCCATCAGGCTGGCCACGAAGGCGCGGTCGCCCTCGCTGGGCAGCCAGTTGTCGCGGTTGGCGGCCCATTCGGACTCGGACACCACACGGCCGTCCGGCGCCACCTTCACGCCCTTGAGCATGCCGATGTTGCGGTGGAAGGCCTTGTGCGGCACGGTCAGGCGCACCGGGATACCGGCTTTCTCGATCACCTTGTTCCAGCGCTCCACGCCGCCGACGCTGTCCTTGATGTAGTCGTCGCGCAGCACTTCGTTCAGCGCGTTGAGCATCGGCACTTCTTTTTCCACGAGCTGGCCGTTCTGCACGTTCAGCACCTTGTAGAACTGGCCCTTGAGCACGTGGTCGTCGGTGCGCTTGCCTTCCTCGTAGCGGCCCTTCAGACCGGTGGAGTAGAAGGTGGCGGCGTTGCTCGACTCGTCAGCACCGAACAGGTCGATCGTCACCGAGAAGTGGAAGTTCAGGTAGCGCTGGATGGTCGGCAGGTCGATCACGCCGGCGGCGCGCAGCTTGGCCGGGTCGTCGGTCTTCAGCTCGTTCATCACCTGGCAGGTGCGGTTGATGACGCGGCTCACGCCCGACTCGCCCACGAACATGTGGTGCGCTTCTTCCGTCAGCATGAACTTGGTGGTGCGGGCCAGCGGGTCGAAGCTCGACTCGGCCAGGGCGCACAACTGGAACTTGCCGTCGCGGTCGGTGAAGTAGGTGAACATGAAGAAGGACAGCCAGTCGGGCGTCTCTTCGTTGAAGGCTTCCAGGATGCGCGGGTTGTCGGCGTTGCCGCTGTTGCGCTCCAGCAGGGCTTCGCCTTCTTCGCGGCCGTCCTTGCCGAAGTACTTGTGCAGCAGGTACACCATGGCCCACAGGTGGCGGCCCTCTTCCACGTTCACCTGGAACAGGTTGCGCAGGTCGTACTGGCTGGGGGCGGTCAGGCCCAGGTGGCGCTGCTGCTCAACGGACGCCGGTTCGGTGTCACCCTGCGTGACGATGATGCGGCGCAGGTTGGCGCGGTATTCGCCAGGCACGTCCTGCCAGGCGGCTTCGCCCTTGTGGTCGCCGAAGTGGATCTTGCGGTCCTGCTCGGCGGGGTTCAGGAAGATGCCCCAGCGGTAGTCGGGCATCTTCACGTGGCCGAACTGCGCCCAGCCTTGCGGGTCCACGCTGACGGCGGTGCGCAGGTAGACGTCGAAGTTCTGCGAGCCGTCCGGGCCCATGTCGTCCCACCACTTCAGGTAGTTCGGCTGCCACTGCTCCAGCGCGCGCTGCAGCGTGCGGTCTTCGCTCAGGTTGACGTTGTTCGGGATCTTGTCGCTGTAGTCAATCGTGGACATGGTTGGGCTCCTGCGGGTTTCTCTTCGGTGGACTGCTCTGTGGTTGCGGCTGGCTCCACCGGGAAACCCACCGCACAACAAGACTCAAGGGGAAAGATCAGACGCGGTTCATGTCGAACACGGCCTTGTCGCCTTTGCCGTAGACCTTCAGCGCACCCTTGTCGCCCACGGCGTTGGGGCGCTGGAAGATCCAGTTCTGCCAGGCGGTGAGGCGGCCGAACACGCGGGTGGCCATGTTTTCCTTCTGCGCGAAACGCAGGTTGGCTTCCATGCCGGTCAGGGCGTCGGGCGACATGGCGGCGCGCTCTTCCAGCGCCATGCGCACCTCGTCGGCCCAGTCGATGTCGTCCGGGGCGGCGGTGACCAGGCCCAGCGCGAAGGCGGCGTCGGCGTCGAGTGCCTTGCCCACGGCGCCGCGGGCGGCTTCCATCGGGCCCACTTCTTCATAGAAGCGGCGCTGCAGGCGCGACTGGTCGTTCACCATGGGCAGGAAGCCGAAGTTGAATTCGCTCAGCTGCAGCTTCGGCGCCTTGTCGGCGTCGTCCGGCAGGGCCAGCATGTAGGCGCGGTCGGCGCAGAAGGCCAGCTCGGCCAGCGTGCCGGCGAAGCAGGAGCCGGGCTCGATGAGGGCGAACAGGCTGCGCGAGGACACGTCCAGGCGGGCGAAGGTGCGGCGCAGGGCGCCAATGGTCTCGTTCACGAACCAGTGGTCTTTGTGCGCCAGCATCAGGGCGTCGTTGGCCAGCACGGCCGCGGCGTCGCCTTCGGTCTTCAGCACCCAGGTGCCGATGTCGAGTTCGTTGGTGCGCAGGTTGAGGATGGCGTCGTCGAGTTCGCGGGCCATCTGCAGCGGGTACCAGGCGGCACCGGCCGCTTCAATGCCGGCGATGTCGGTGGGCTGGGCGCCGGTGGGTGCCTTCACGGTGAGGGTGGCGCTGCGCTTGGCGCGGTCGATGGCCACGTTCACATAGGTGTAGGCAATGCCGTCGGCGCTGTCGGTGCGCTCCACGCGGGGCAGCTGCACGCCTTTGGCGCCGGCCGGGCGGCTGCTCTGCGCGGCCAGCCTGGCGGCGCGCTCGCTCACGGCGGCAGCGAACTGCTGGGGCTTGGCCACGGCGTCGACCAGGCGCCAGTCAACCGCCTTCTGGCCCCGCACGCCTTCGCTGGTGGTGCAGAAGATGTCGGCCAGGTCGTGGCGCACGTGACGCTTGTCGGTGACGCGGGTCAGGCCACCGGTGCCGGGCAGCACGCCCAGCAGGGGCACTTCGGGCAGGCTCACGGCGCTGGAGCGGTCGTCCACGAGCAGGATTTCGTCGCAGGCCAGGGCCAGTTCGTAGCCACCGCCGGCGCAGGCGCCGTTCAGGGCCGCCAGGAACTTCAGGCCGCTGTGCTTGCTGGTGTCCTCGATGCCGTTGCGCGTTTCGTTGGTGAACTTGCAGAAGTTCACTTTCCAGCCGTGGCTGGAGACGCCCAGCATGAAGATGTTGGCGCCGGAGCAGAACACGCGGTCCTTGGCGCTGGTGACCACCACGGTCTTGACTTCGGGGTGCTCGAAGCGCACGCGGTTCAGCGCGTCGTGCAGTTCGATGTCCACACCCAGGTCGTAGCTGTTGAGCTTGAGCTTGTAGCCCGGGCGCAGGCCGGCGTCTTCGTCGATGTCGATCGACAGCGTGGCGACGTCGCCATTGAAGGCAAGCTTCCAGTGGCGGTACTGGCTGGGATCGGTGCGGTAGTCAACGGCGTTCTGGCTCATGGTGTCTCCTCGGGTGGCGGTGGGTTGTCGCCAGGGGCGACAGACGTTTCGGTGGACGGCACTGGCCAGCATTTGCAGGAAAGTGCGTCCAGTGATGTGAATAATAATTCACCTTTTCGCCGACGTCAATGCACTTTTGTGCAGTTTTTGGAAATCAACCCACCCCGAGCACCTCGCGCACCTGGGTGCGCAGGGCATCAAATGCATCATCCAGCCCATAGGCACTGGTATTGAAGTGCAGGTCGGCCTTGGAATAAAAGGCCGAACGCCCCGCCAGGATGCGCTTGAGGTCTTCCATGGCCTCGCGGCTGGCGGCCATCGGACGCATGTCGCCCTGTGCGGCCACACGGCCCATGTGGTCGGCCGGGTCGGCCTGCAGCCAGATGGTGGTGCAGTGGCTCAGCAGCAGGTTGAAGTTGGCCGCGTCCGACACCAGGCCGCCGGGCGTGGCGATGACCACCTCGGGGTAGATCTGGATCGCCTCTTCCAGCGCGCGCCGCTCGTAGCGGCGGTAGGCCGGCGTGCCATAGAGGGCGTGGATCTCGTTGATGCTGCAGCCGGCGAACTTCTCGATCTCGCGGCTGAGTTCAATGAAGGCATAGCCCAGGTCGTCGGCCAGGCGCTGCCCCAGTGTGGACTTGCCGGCGCCCCGCAGGCCAATGAGCGCGATGCGCGCATGGCGCCCCGAGCTGCCGGGCTCCACACCGGTGCCCCCGCCCAGCAGACCGCCGATGGCCACGCGCACGCGGCGCAGGTCGGCCTCGTTGCGGTGCTCCAGCAGTTCGCGGATCAGCAGCCATTCGGGCGAACTGGTGGTCACGTCGCCCAGCAGTTCGCTCAGCGAACACTGCAGCGCCTGCGCCACCTGCAGCAGCACGAGGATGGAGGCGTTGCCGGTGCCGTATTCCAGGTTGGCCAGGTGGCGTTCGGACACGTCGGCCGCCACGGCCACGGCCTTGCGCGTCATGCCACGGCGCGAGCGCAGGGTGCGCACCCGCTCGCCCAGCGCGACGAGGAAGGGGTGGCGCGGAGCCTCTTCAGCATCGGGTGAGGCTGCGGGGCGGACGGCGTCGGGGGGTGCCACGTCGTTCATGGGAATCTCTCTAGGGTTTACCCTGATGGGTCTTGTTTTTCACCGCGGCATGCACTTTAATGCATGTACCGAGAGGCGCAGAATAGTGCATTTATAGCGCCAATCCCCTTGAGGGAGCACGTTTTTCCGCGGCTGTGCCGCCCCCTCCTTTTGCAATGGACTTTCCATGAACGATCTGCCCCTGCTTCCCAACATCCTCGCCGGCCGTGCCCAACCCGGCACCGGCCCCGGCACCACCCTGCTGGACCCGGTCACGGGCCAGGGCCTGGTGCGCGTGAGCAGCGCCGGGCTGGACCTGGCCGAGGGCTTTGCCTTCGCCCGTGAACAGGGCGGCACCGCCTTGCGGGCCTTGAGCTATGCCCAGCGCGCCGCCATGCTGGGCGCTGTGGTCAAGGTGCTGCAGGCCAACCGTGACGCGTATTACGAGATTGCCACCGCCAACTGCGGCACGGTCACCAAGGACTCGGCGGTGGACATCGACGGCGGCATCTTCACGCTGGGCTACTACGCCAAGCAGGGTGAAGCCCTGGGCGACGCCACCGTGCTGCTCGACGGCGAGCGCATCCGCATGGGCAAGGACCCGGTGTTCCAGACCCAGCACGTGCTCAGCCCCACCCGCGGCGTGGCGCTGTTCATCAACGCCTTCAACTTCCCGAGCTGGGGCCTGTGGGAAAAGGCCGCACCCGCCCTGCTCTCCGGCGTGCCGGTGATCGTGAAGCCCGCCACCGCCACCGCCTGGCTGACCCAGCGCATGGTGCAGGACGTGGTGGACGCGAACATCCTGCCGCCGGGCGCCCTGTCGGTCGTGTGCGGCTCGTCCGCCGGCCTCATGGACCAGCTGCAGCCGTTTGACGTGGTGAGCTTCACCGGCTCGGCCGAGACCGCGCGCATCATCCGCAGCCACCCCGCGGTGGCCGAGCGTTCGGTGCGCTGCAACATCGAGGCCGACAGCCTGAACAGCGCCCTGCTCGACCCGGCGGCCACTGCGGGCGACGAAGCCTTCAATCTGCTGGTGGCCGAGGTGGCCCGCGAAATGACGGTGAAGAGCGGCCAGAAATGCACCGCCATCCGCCGCGTCTTCGTGCCGCGCGCCCTGTACGACGCCGCCGCCCAGGCCATCGGTGCCAAGCTGGCCAAGGCCACCGTGGGCAACCCGCGCAACGAATCGGTGCGCATGGGCGCCCTGGTGAGCCGCGAGCAGTTCGACGGCGTGCAGGCCGGTATTGCGACGTTGCGTGCCGAAGCCGAGGTGCTGTTCGACGGCAGCCAGCAGCCGCTGGTGGACGCCGAGGCCGCCGTGTCCGCCTGCGTGGCGCCCACGCTGCTGGGCACGCGCACGCCAGCCGATGCCAAAGTGCTGCACGAAGTCGAGGTGTTCGGCCCGGTCGCCACGCTGATGGCCTACGACAGCGAAGAGCAGGCCTACGAGCTGATCCGCCGCGGCGAGGGTTCGCTGGTGAGCTCGGTCTACAGCAGCGACCCGGCCTTCATGGCCCGCGCCGCGCTGGAGCTGGGCTCCAGCCACGGCCGCGTGCACATCATCAGCCCCGATGTGGCGGCCAGCCAGACCGGCCACGGCAACGTGATGCCCATGAGCCTGCACGGCGGCCCGGGCCGCGCTGGTGGCGGAGAAGAGCTGGGCGGCATGCGGGCGCTGGGCTTCTACCACCGCCGCAGCGCGGTACAGGCCAGCACCGCCGCGCTGGACGCGCTGGCGGCCACCGCAGTGGCCTTCAAGGCCTGACCCCGCGCCCGCGTTGCCTGCCGGATCGGCGGGCAGCCGGCACGGTTGACACGACGATCCCGCGATCACCGAGAAGAACGAGGAGACACACCATGACCGACACATCCACCGCAGCGCCACCGGAGCGCTTCAATTTTGCCCGGCATCTGCTGGCGCTCAACGCTGGACGGCCCGACAAGACGGCGCTGATCGACGACGCCGGCACGCTCAGCTACGGCGAGTTGGCCGACCAGGTGCAGCGCTTCTCCAGCGCCCTGCAATCCCTGGGCATCCAGCGCGAAGAGCGCGTGCTGCTGCTCATGCACGACTGCAGCGACTGGGTGGTGGGCTTCCTGGGTGCGCTGCACGCCGGTGTGGTGCCGGTGGCGGTGAACACCCTGCTGACCGCCAGCGACTACGCCTACATGCTGGCCAACAGCCGCGCGCAGGCCGCCTTCGTCTCGGCCGCGTTGCTGCCCACGCTGCAGAGCGCGCTGGACGCGTCGCCCAACGAGGTGCGCCACCTGATCGTCTCGCACGCCAGCGAGCCCCTGCCATCGTCGGTCCACTGGAGCGCGCATGACATGGCCGCGCTGCAGGCCGCTCACGCACCGGGTGCCGGCGCCGACACACATGTCGACGAACCCGCGTTCTGGCTCTATTCGTCCGGCTCCACCGGCTCGCCCAAGGGCACGGTGCACAGCCAGGGCAGTCTGTACTGGACGGCCGAGCTGTATGGCAAGGCGGTGCTGGGCCTTGTGGAAAGCGACGTGGTGTTCTCGGCCGCCAAGCTGTTCTTCGCCTACGGGCTGGGCAACGGCCTCACCTTTCCGCTGAGCGTGGGCGCCAGCGTGGTGCTGATGGCCGAGCGCCCCACGCCGGCGGCCACCTTCCGGCGCCTGGTGCACCACCGGCCCACCGTCTTCTACGGGGCGCCTACCGGCTACGGCGGTATGCTGGCCAGCCCGGAACTGCCGGCCCGCGAGCAGGTGGCGCTGCGCCTGTGCTCCTCGGCCGGCGAGGCGCTGCCGCGCGACATCGGCGAGCGCTGGACCGCGCACTTCGGCTGTGAAATCATCGACGGCATCGGCTCCACCGAGATGCTGCACGTGTTTCTCTCCAACCGCCCCGGCGACGTGCGCTACGGCACCACCGGCAAGCCGGTGCCAGGCTACGACCTGCAGCTGCGCAACGAAGACGGCAGCGTGATCGAGGGCCACAACCAGATCGGCGACCTCTACATCCAGGGGCCCAGTGCCGCGCTGATGTACTGGAACAACCGCGCCAAGTCGCGCGACACCTTCCAGGGCGTCTGGACCAAGAGCGGCGACAAATACACCCGCGACCCGGACGGCTACTACACCTACGCCGGGCGCAACGATGACATGCTGAAAGTCAGCGGCATCTATGTGAGCCCGTTCGAAGTGGAGTCCACGCTGGTGCAGCACCCCGCCGTGCTGGAAGCCGCCGTGATCGGCAAAACCGACGACGATGGCCTCACCAAGACCAAGGCCTATGTGGTGCTGAAGCCTGGCCAGGCCCTGACGGTGGGCGAGCTGCAAGCCTTCGTCAAAGAGCGCCTGGCGCCTTACAAGTACCCGCGCTTCATCGACTTCGTGAGCGAACTGCCCAAGACGGCTACCGGCAAGATCCAGCGCTTCCGGCTGCGCGAACTGGAAACGCGCACCTCGACCTGAACGCCGCAGGCGCCGCTCAGGGCGCCGCGGCCCGTGCGGCCTGGGGCAGGCCGAACACGCGGTCGAAGCACCAGGTGAAAGCCACCGTGTAACACAGGAAGAACAGCAGGATGCCCAGGTTGGCGACCAGGGCCTGCCACAGGCTGATGTTCAGCCACAGCGCCATCACCGGCACCAGAATGCACGACAGCCCGCCCTCGAACCCGGCGCCGTGCACCAGTCGCCGCCACCACGAGCGCCCTTTCACCACCTGGCGCGCTTCCCAGCGCTCGAACAGCAGGTTGAACACATAGTTCCAGCTCAGTGCGATGGCGGACAGGGTCAGGGCCAGGCCCAGCGCATCCAGCGGCGCGCGGCCGAACAGCCAGCTCAGGGTGGGGGCAACAAAAGCGATGGCACAGGCTTCGTACAAAACGGCCTGCACCACGCGGCGAACGCGAGGAGTCATGAAGGGAGTCGGGAGGTCAGGCGTGGAAGGCGTGGAAGGCGTGGAAGGCGTGGAAGGCGTGGAAGGCGTGGAAGGCGTGATTGTGCCCGGGTGCGGCGCCTGCGGTTCGCCAGCGAGGCCGATGGCTTCCATGGGCGCCACCGATCAGAAGCGGCGCGACCCCTCCACACCGACCGACAGCGAGCGCCCGGCACCTGGCTCGAAGAAGCGGCCGTTGCCGTCGTTCACGATCACCGAGCCGGCGTGGCGGCGGTTGGTGGCGTTGTCCAGGCGCACGAACTCGCGCCAGGTCCAGTGCCCCGCCCGTTGCTCGAAGCGCGCGCCCATGCCCAGCAGCGTGTGCCCGTCGGCCGAGTCGGTGTTGGTGTCGTTCACGAACACGCGGCCCGTGTGCTGCGCCTCCAGCGTGAACACGCCACCCACCGGCGCGGCCCAGGCCGGCGTCCAGGCCAGCTGCCCCCAACTCTGCAGGTGCGGCAGCCCTGGCATGCGGTTGCCGCGTGCCACCGGGGTGCTGGGTGCGCTGCACACACCCACGCAGGTGAGAAAGCTGTCCCGGTAGCGTGCCCGCAGACGGGTGTGGGCCACGCTGAGCACCAGCGGTCCCCAGCCGTGTTCGGCCGACAGTTCCAGCCCCTGGCGCGCGGTGCGCCCGGCGTTCTGAAACACCGCCCGCCCCCCGGTGTTGCGCAGCACCACGATTTCGTCTTGCGTATGCACCTCGAACAGCGTGGCGGTCCACCAGCCATTGCCCTGGCGCCCGCGCAGGCCCATTTCACGGCTGGTGCTGCGCGCGGCGTTCAACTCCGTGTTGAGCCCGCCGAGGCCATCGCTTCGGTAAGCGGCTTCGTTGAGGGTGGGGATCTCGAAGCCACGGCCCACGCTGGCATGAGCCTGCAGGCTCGGCAGGATCGCCACGCGCAAGCCCAGCACGGGCAGCGTGGCGCCAAAGCGCGCGCCACCGCTGTCGTCGCCGTTGCTCAGGAACTGGTCGATGGCGTCGTAGCGGGCACGCACGCGACGCAGGCCACCGGTCAGCGTCCAGTCGTCGGTGGCCCACTCGGCGCGCAGGTAAGGGTCCAGTGTGTCGGCGCGGTTGGTTTCGTCGCGGCGCAGCTGTCCCCGAACACCGAGGGCCGTCGGCGCCGATGACAGGCCGGTGAAGTTGTGGTAACCCCGGCGCTCGTCCGCCTGCCGATCGGCCGCCAGACCGGCGCTGACGTCCACCTGCCCGCTCTGCAGATGGCGCACCAGCCGCCAGCGTGCGTTCCAGCCCCCGTAATCGCGGCCGAGGTCGATCACGCCGCCCGAGCTGCCGGGCGCATTCTGTGCCGCCGGCGGGATTGCCTGGTATTGCAGCACCTCGCGTCGCCCGCCGTAGGCCATCAATTCCAGCTTGTGGCCCGCACCCAGGGCCTGCTCCCAGGCCACGCCGGCCTGGGTCTGGGACACCGATTTGCGGGTGTTGAACGCGGTGGCCACCGAGCTGACCTGGTACGGGTTCTGATCGAAGTCTTCCCGCGTGAGGCCGAGCGGGTCCAGCGCGTAGGCGCTCTGCCGGTTGAAGACCAGGACCGTGCGCCCGCCCTCGTGGGCGCGTGAGAACTTGGCGTTGACGGTGCTGCGGTGCGCGCCAGCGTGCGCCCGGATGCCCTCGGTGGCGAACTTGCCCGCGTCCAGCGTGTACGACCAGCCCGGCCCGGTGCCGCCGCCGGTCTGCCCACGCCACTGGCTCGACAGCCGCCACAACCCGTCTGCACCCGCTGCCAGCCCGCTGCGCCACTCACCCGGCCGCTCGCCGTCCTGCGTGTAAAGCAGGATGGCACCGCCGCTGGAGGCGCCGTAGAGCGAGGCGAAAGGCCCGCGCACCACCTCCACGCGATCGGCACTGCCCAGCGGAAAGTTGGCCGCCTGCCCGGAGCCGTCGGGGGCGCTGGCCGGGATGCCGTCCACGAACAGGCGAACGCCACGCACCCCGAAGGTGGAGCGGGCGCCGTGGCCGCGCACCGACACCTGCAGGTCCTGCGCGTGGTTTTCGCGGTTGCGGATCACCAGACCCGGCACCCGGCGCAACCCTTCGGACAGATGGATCTGCAGTTGTCCCTCGCGCAAGGTCTCGCCGTCCACCACGTCGATCGATGCGGTGCTCCTGCCAGTCGCACTGGCCGAACGGCTGCCGGTGATGACCACGGGCGCCAGCAGCCCGGCCTCGTGGTCGCCGACCTCGGCACCCGCTGCGGTCTGCACCTGGGCCGCCCATGCCCCCAGCACCATCGCAAACACCACCCCGCACGGGGGCAATGGCCGCCCGACAACACATGAGCCCGCCGGCGCGCCCGCTACACGGGGCGCAGCACGGCGCCAGCGGAACATCGGGCCATGCGGTTGGGAAGGTGCTTGCATGGGCGGATTCTGTTGCGCGAGGGCAGGGCCCGCAAGCGCTCCACCGCACAGACAAGGAGCGGCGTGCGCCGCACGACCCTGCCTCACGGTCTGTGGCCCAGCGTGTGGCGGCACCAGGTCAGGCAGAACAACACCCAGGCGACGATACCCATCCACTTGAGTCCGTCTTCCAGCAGGTAGCTCCAGTGGCCCATACGCCACAGCCAGCGCTCCACGCCGTCAGAGACGACCGACGCGGCCAGCACGCCCAGCGCGCCCAGCAACAGGAGGCCGCGCCGGTTCAGCCACTGGTCGCGGTAAATGAGCAGGTAGCTCGCCACGGCCAGGCCCAGCAGGGCATAGACCGCCCCCTCGGGAATGCCCAGGTAGACCGGTGCCAACGACTCGTGGATCTGGAACAGGTCGTCCAGCGCCAGATAGCCCGAGAGCAGCGCCGAATGCAGAGAGAAACGCCGCTGCCGGGGCGTGATGTCGGGGTGGGGCAGCGTGGCACAGAAAAACCAGACCGAAGCGCTCGTCCACCAGAGCAGGATGCCCAGGCTGGAGAGAACACCCGCCAGCGGATGCACCTTGGCCAGGGCCGTCGCATCCTGCGTGAAGATGCGGACCTCCAGAGCGAACCAGCCGCTGGCCAGCCCCACCAGCAATACCGGCAACAGACCGAGCAACACGGCGGGCCGTATGACGGGCTTGAGTGACTGCATCATGACAAAACCTCCTCACGTTGTGTTTTTTCTGAACACAGTGTGAGAAAGGCTGCACGCGTATGCGTAAGCAAATGTGAACGTCCGTTCGGCAGGGCACGCTCACCGAAACACGAAACCCGCCAGCCCTTGTCGGGTTGGGCCGCTCAAAGGCTGAGCGGGCTCAGGTTTCCTTGGAGATCTTGATGCTCGGGAATTTGCTGGAGAAGTCCTTGGCACGGGCCGCGATCTTGATCGCCACCTGGCGGGCCACGGCCTTGTAGATGGCCGAGATCTCGCCGTCGGGGTCGGCCACCACGGTGGGCATGCCGCTGTCGGCCTGCACCCGGATCTGCATGTTCAGCGGCAGCGCGCCCAGGTAGTCCATGCCGTACTCGGCTGCCATGTTCTTGCCACCGTCGGCGCCGAAGATGTGCTCGGTGTGGCCGCAGTTGGGGCAGCAGTACACCGCCATGTTCTCCACGATGCCCAGGATGGGCACGCCCACCTTCTCGAACATCTTGATGCCCTTGCGGGCGTCCAGCAGCGCAATGTCCTGCGGGGTGGTCACGATCACGGCGCCTGTCAGCGGCACGCGCTGGGAGAGCGTCAGCTGGATGTCGCCGGTGCCGGGCGGCATGTCGACGATGAGGTAGTCCAGCTCTTTCCAGTTGGTCTGGCGCAGCAGCTGCTCCAGCGCCTGCGTGGCCATGGGGCCGCGCCAGATCATGGCCTCGTCCTTGTCGATCAGGAAACCGATCGAGATCACCTGCACGCCGTAGTTCTCCAGCGGCTCCATGGTCTGGCCGTCGGCGCTCTCGGGGCGGCCTTCCACGCCCATCATCATGGGCTGGCTCGGGCCGTAGATGTCGGCGTCCAGGATGCCGACCTTGGCACCCTCGGCGGCCAGCGCCAGCGCCAGGTTCACGGCGGTGGTGCTCTTGCCCACGCCGCCCTTGCCCGAGGCCACGGCGATGATGTTCTTCACCTGCGGCAGCAGCTGCACGCCGCGCTGCACGGCGTGCGCGGTGATCTTCATGCTCAGGTTCACCGAGACGTTGTCCACGCCCGGCACGCTCTTGGCGGCGCCGATCAGGGCCTTGCGCAGCGCGGGCATCTGGCTCTTGGCGGGGTAGCCCAGCTCGACGTCGAACGACACATCGCCGTCCTGTGCCTGCAGGTTCTTCAGCGCCTTGGTGGACACGAAATCCTTGCCCGTGTTCGGGTCGGTCACGGCCTGCAGGGCAGCCAGCAGCGCTTGTTGGTCAACGGCCATGTCGGGAAATCTCCTGTGGGATGCGGTTTTTAAGTGGAAGTGGGCTCGAAAGCGTGGCGCGAAGTCTACCCGGGCGCCCGGCCCCGCCCCATACACACAGGCAGCATGAGGACATCGGTGCCGCCCGGGCCGGGCACAGGGCATCCCCCGCCACCCCGGCCGGCCTAAAATCGCCGGTTCCCCGACTGAAAGCACACCCCATGAGCCCGCGCCGCCTGTTCGTCACCACCGCCCTGCCCTATGCCAACGGCCACTTCCACATCGGCCACATCATGGAATACATCCAGGCCGACATCTGGGTGCGGTACCAGCGCATGCAGGGGCACGAGGTGCACTTCGTCTGCGCCGACGACGCGCACGGTGCGCCGATCATGATCGCGGCGGAAAAGGCCGGCGTGACGCCGCAGCAGTTCGTCGCCAACATCGCCTCGGGCCGCAAGCCCTACCTGGACGGCTTTCACATCGGCTTCGACAACTGGCACAGCACCGATGGCCCCGAGAACCACCAGCTGGCACAGGACGTGTACCGCGCGCTCAAGGCCAACGACCTGATCGAGACGCGCACCATCGAGCAGTTCTTCGACCCCGAGAAGAGCATGTTCCTGCCCGACCGATTCATCAAGGGCGAGTGCCCCAAGTGCAACGCCAAAGACCAGTACGGCGACAACTGCGAGGTGTGCGGCGCCGTCTACGCGCCCACTGAATTGAAGAACCCCTACTCGGCCCTGTCCGGCGCGGCGCCGGTGCTCAAGACGTCCGAACATTTCTTCTTCAAGCTGTCCGACCCGCGCTGCCTGGCCTTCCTGGACCAGTGGACGCAGAGCGGCGCGGTGCAGCCCGAGGTGCTGAACAAGATTGCGGAGTGGATTGAACCGGGCGAAGACGGCAAGCCCAAGATGGGCGACTGGGACATCAGCCGCGACGCGCCCTACTTCGGCATCGAGATCCCGGACGCGCCGGGCAAGTACTTCTATGTGTGGCTGGACGCGCCCATCGGCTACCTGGCCTCGCTGAAGAACCACTTCGACAAGACCGGCCGCGACTTTGAGGCCTTCATGGCCGATCCCGCCACCGAGCAGTTCCACTTCATCGGCAAGGACATCATCACCTTCCACACCCTGTTCTGGCCGGCGATGCTGAAGTTCAGCGGCCGCAAGGTGCCCAACGCGGTGTTCGTGCACGGCTTCCTCACCATCAACAACGGCGAGAAGATGAGCAAGAGCCGGGGCACCGGCCTGAACCCGCTCAAGTACCTGGAACTCGGCATGAACCCCGAGTGGCTGCGCTACTACCTGGCGGCCAAGCTCAGCGGCAAGAACGAGGACGTGGACTTCAACCCCGACGACTTCATGGCCCGCGTCAACAGCGACCTGATCGGCAAGTACGTCAACATCGCCTCGCGCGCCGCCGGCTTCATCGCCAAGCGCTTCAATGGCCAGCTGGGCGCCGTCTCGGCCGACGGCGATGCGCTGCTCGACCACATCCAGACCGCGGCCCCGAACGTGGCCGAGCTGTACGCCGAGCGCGAATACGGCAAGGCGCTGCGCGAAATCATGCTGCTGGCCGACCGCGTGAACGCCTACGTGGACCAGAACAAGCCCTGGGAACTGGCCAAGCAGGACGGCATGGACGGCCGCCTGCAGGACGTGTGCAGCACCTGCATCGAGGCCTTCCGATTGATCTCGCTCTACCTCAAGCCCGTGCTGCCCGCGCTGGCCGCCAACGTGGAAGCCTTCCTGAACGTGGCGCCCCTGAACTTTGCCGACGCCGGCCGCCTGCTCGGCGCCGGCCATGCCATCGGCACCTACCAGCACCTCATGCAGCGCGTGGACATCAAGCAGCTCGACGCCCTGTTCGAGCCCCCGCCCGCCGCCGTGTCTTCACTCCCCCTCCCTCTGGGAGAGGGCGGGGGTGAGGGCTCCCCCGCCGCAACGCCACCCGGAGGCGAAGAGATCGCCCCGACGATCTCCATCGACGACTTCGCCAAGGTGGATCTGCGCATCGCGCAGATCGTCAAGTGCGAGGCGGTGGAGGGCTCCACCAAGCTGCTGCGCCTGACGCTGGACGTGGGCGAAGGCAAGACCCGCAACGTGTTCAGCGGCATCGCCAGCATGTACAAGCCCGAAGACCTGGAAGGCAAGCTCACCGTGATGGTGGCCAACCTGGCGCCGCGCAAGATGAAATTCGGCGTGAGCGAAGGCATGGTGCTCGCCGCCAGCCACGCCGACGAGAAGGCCCAGCCCGGCATCCACGTGCTGCAACCCTGGCCGGGCGCCACGCCCGGCATGCGCATCCACTGAGCGCAGCGGATGTTTGAACCGATCCGCGGTTTCACCAGCCTGCAGCGCACGCCGCAGACGGACCTGAAGCTCGGATCGGTGCTGGCCTTCGTGGCCGGTGCGGCCAACGCGGGCGGCTTTCTGGCCGTGGGCCAGTACACCTCGCACATGACGGGCATCCTGTCGTCGGTGGCCGATAACCTGGTGCTGGGCCAGCTGGCGCTGGCGGTGGGCGGGGTGGGCGCCGTGCTGGCCTTTCTGCTGGGCGCTATGTGCACCGCCTGGCTGGTGAACTGGGGTCTGCGCCACGAGCTGCGCAGCGCCTACGGCCTGCCACTCATGCTGGAGGCTTCGCTGCTGCTGGTCTTCGGCCTGTTCGGCGCCGCCATCAGCCTGCTCACCGCCGTGTTCCTGCCGCTCACCGTGGTGCTGCTGTGTTTCATCATGGGCTTGCAGAACGCGGTGATCACCAAGATTTCCGGTGCCCGGATCCGAACGACGCATGTCACCGGGCTGATGACCGACCTCGGCATTGAACTCGGCAAGCTGCTGTACCCCAACCGCGATGACCGGCACGCACCCGTTCGGGCCGACCGCGCCCGGCTGCGCGTGCATGCGCAACTGGTCGGCGCCTTTTTTGTCGGCGGGCTGGCGGGCGCCCTGGGATTCAATTACCTCGGCTACATCAGCACGGTGCCCTTGGCGGCGATTCTGCTGCTGCTCGTGCTGCGCCCCGCTCTGGACGACTGGCAGCGCCTGCGGGGCGCCTGAACCAATGGTCCCTCAGCGGTTGCGGTCCAGATCGGGGTCGCGTGTGCTCATGGTGGACACCACGCGCAGGTCGGTGTCGAACACCACCGTGAACACCTTCGAGTCGCTCTCGTTCGGGCCGTCCAGGTAGCGCCAGTCGTAGTGCGTCTCGCGCTTGAGGTCGTAGGTGGTGATCTTCATCGGTTTACCCAGGCGGCGGCGCACGTCTTCCATGGGCATGCCAGGCTGGATCTGCGCGAAGTGGTGGGGGGCCAGCACCTGCTGCAGCGCCGCCATCTTGCCGTCGGGGCCAATCGTGATCATGTAGTTGCGGTGCCCGGCGGGCTGGCGGTTGTATTCGTAGACCTGCGCGCCGTCCGGCCCGTCCCACACCGCCTCGGGCGGGCCGAAGCGCTCGCGCACGTCGGCCTCGGTGGACACGCCCTCCTCCAGTTCGCTGATGTTCTGCGGATCGCAGGCCGTCAGCCACGCGACCACCAGCAGCATCACCACCCACTGGCCCAAGCCCCGCCTGCCCGTTCGTTCCCGCATGACCGCCTCCCGCAACTGTCGACAAAAAGTCAGTGTAAACCCTGGGAAACTTGTCATCTTGCTGTAAGTTCGCTGAACCGTAGCGGGCAGTAACATTTGCCGATGCCCAAGTCCCTGTCGCCGCTCGCCCGCTTTCGCCCCCGTTTGCTGCAGGACTTGAAAGGCTACAACGGCGAGAAGCTGGCCAAGGACATGGGCGCGGGGGCCACGGTGGGCATCGTGGCGCTGCCGCTGGCCATGGCGTTTGCCATCGCCAGCGGGCTCAGCCCCGAAGCGGGCCTGTGGACGGCCATCATCGCGGGCTTCTTGATTTCGGCGCTGGGCGGCACCTCGGTGCAGATCGGGGGGCCGGCGGGTGCCTTCATCGTCATCGTCTACGGCATCGTCGAACGCTACGGCATCGCCAACCTGCTGATCTCGACCGCAAGCGCCGGCGTGTTGCTGTTCCTGCTGGGCCTGTTCCGCCTGGGCACGCTGGTGCGCTATGTGCCGGTGAGCGTGGTGATCGGCTTCACCAACGGCATCGCGGTGCTGATCGCGCTCTCGCAGGTGCGGGACCTGCTGGGCCTGGACATCGCCAAGATGCCGGCCGACTTCTTCAACCAGCTGGGCGCCCTCGCCGCGCATCTGGGCAGTTTCAACCCGTATGCGCTGGCGCTGGGGCTGGTCTGCGTGCTCGGGCTGTTCGTCTGGCCCCGGCTGTGGGCGGTGGATTCGCAGTTCCGCCGCCAGCTCGACAAGATCAACAAACTCGACACGGTGAGCGCCCTGCGCGCCACCTCGCGCCTGCCGGCCCCGGCCGTGGCGCTCATCACGCTCTCGCTGCTGGCCTGGGCCCTGAGCCTGCCGGTGGAGACCATCGGCTCGCGTTTCGGCGGCATCCCGCAGGGCCTGCCCACATTCGAGTTGCCGGCGTTTTCGTGGGAAACGGCCAAGCTGCTGGTCACCCCCACCCTCACCATTGCGCTGCTGGGCGCCATTGAATCGCTGCTGTGCGCGCGAGTGGCCGACCAGCTGGGCGACGCGCCCAAGCACGACCCCAACCAGGAACTCATGGCCCAGGGCATTGCCAACGCGGTGGTGCCCTTCTTCGGCGGCATGCCGGCCACCGGCACCATCGCCCGCACCGTCACCAACATCCGCTCGGGCGCGGTCTCACCGGTGGCGGGCATGGTGCACGCGGCCACGCTGGCCGCCGTGGTGCTGCTGGCCGCGCCGCTGGCCGCGCACATCCCCCTGGCGGTGCTGGCCGGGGTGCTGCTCTTCGTGGCCTGGAACATGGGCGAGTGGCGCGAGTTCGGGAGGCTCAAGCAGTTCAGCAACCACTACCGGCTGATGATGCTGTCCACCTTCTTCGTCACCATCGTGTTCGACCTGACGCTGGCGGTGGAGCTGGGCCTGGTGCTGGCCGTGGTGCTGTTCGTGCGACGCCAGAGCGAGCTGTTCCGCGCCGACGTGGACCAGCAGAGCACCGAGCGCACGGAAGGGCGCCTGTATGGCGCGCTGTTCTTCGGCGCGGTGGCCAAACTCGACCGCTTGCAACAGGCGGCGGAGGTCGCCGCCGAGGGCAGCGTGATGCGGCTGGACACGCGGCAGCTGATTTCGCTGGACACCACCGGCCTGGACGCGCTGGAGCAGCTGCAGCGCGCCCTGCACAAACGCGGTGCCCGCCTGGTGCTGTGGGGGCTGAACCCGCAGCCGCGCTCGCTGCTGGAGCGCTCGGGCTTTGCCCAGCACGTCGATCTGGAGGACTGAACGCGATGGCACCGCTGGACCGGCCACTTCCCGAACGCATCGACTGGCTGTTCGCCCTGGCCCGGCGGCACGCGCAGGACTTTTCCAGTCCCGAGGCATGGCTGGCCCGCCAGCGCTACCTGGCGCGGCACCCCACCGCCATCATGGTGATGAAGTGCATGGACGGGCGCATCAACATCCCCATCGCCACGCAGACGCCACGCGGCATCATCCAGCCGTTTCGCAACCTCGGCGGCATCTTCCACCTGGGCTGGCCGCACCTGGGCGAGGTGCTGCTGGCCGGGGTGGACAAGGTGCTGCGCGAAGGGCGGCAGACGCTGATGGTCATCACCTACCACTACTCCAAAGGCGACGAGCGCCGGGGTTGTGCCGGCTTTCACTTCCGCACCGACGACGCCCGGGCCCACACCTTCGGCATCCGCGACGAGGTGAGCGCGCTGTTTGGCCAGCAGCACCAGACGGTGTACCCGCTGGTGTGCGGTTTCGAGACCGACGAGGAAGCGCTGGTGCTGCACGGACCGCACGGCCTGACGCTGAACATGGCCGACCTGCGCGAGGCCGACCTGCCCGGCCTGCCCGCTCGGCTGCAGGTGCTGCTGCCGGACATGCCCGCCCAGATGCGCGCCGATCTGCTACCGCTGCTGGAGGGCAACCACCGCCACATCGCCGAACTGCGCCAGCGCGAGCGCACCCTGGACATCGAACACCGCGAGTGGATGATCTGCGTGGGCCGGGGTTTTGACTGGCTGCACCTGCCCAACCTGGCGCTCATCATCGGCCCCTACAGCCCCGACCTGGCCGACCCGATCCGCAAGGCGGCGGGCATCATCCGCGGCAACATGGCGGCCGGCCGCATACCGGCCGACGGCTTTCTGCTGATGTCGTCGGTGCCGTATGAAGACGTGGGCGTGGACCGGGCCCGCGCCGAACTGAAGTCGCGTTTCATGGCGCGTTTCGCCGGCGATGTGATCCGCCGGGAGTTCCCCGACCTGGCATCGGGCATGGTGGTGCGCCAGACCGTGCTCAACTGGAACAGCCGCTCGGTCGAGCCGCTGGACCGGCCGGCGCTGCCGGGTTGAGCCCGACCGCCAGCAGCGGCCTGCACCATCCGGCCACGGGCGCTGGGCGGCCAAGCCGTAAAATCGGGGTTTTATCTTTGAGTGCGCTCGCCGCCCTGCCCGCCATGTCCTTTTTTGCCCGCCCGCACTACACGTCAGAAGCGACACAGTTCATCGAGCAACTCAAGGCCGATCGTCCGCAGATCGAGCAGGACCAGCGCCAGGGCCGCGCCCTGCTGTGGGACAAGCAGATCGACCGCCGCTTCCAGGCCGACGCCCAGCTGGCGCGCGTGGCACAGAAGCCCTACGTCTACCAGACCGGCTCGGACCACAGCTGATCAGCGCCGCGCCACCGGCATGAGCACCCAGGCGCTCGACGCAGCCCTGCCGGGGCTGGACGAGGTGCTGCCCGGCGCGGTTGACCCCGTGGCACTCGCCCGGCTGTACGGCGAGCCGCTGTTCGCCCTGCCCCGGGATCTGTACATCCCGCCCGACGCCCTGCAGGTGTTCCTGGACGCCTTCGAGGGCCCGCTGGACCTGCTGCTCTACCTGATCCGCAAGCAGAACTTCAACATCCTCGACATCCCGATGGCGGCGGTGACCCGCCAGTACCTGCGCTACGTCGACGACATCCGGGCGGGCAATCTGGAGCTGGCGGGCGAGTACCTGCTGATGGCCGCGATGCTGATCGAGATCAAGTCGCGCATGCTGCTGCCGCCGAAGCAGGTGGCCGAGGGGGAAGAAGCCGAAGACCCCCGCGCCGAGCTGGTGCGCCGCCTGCTCGAGTACGAGCAGATGAAGCTGGCGGCCCAGCACCTGGCCGAACAGCCCCAGTACGGCCGCGATTTCCTGCGCGCCCACGTCACCGTGGAGCAATCCCTGGTGCCGCGCTTCCCCGACGTGAACGCGGTGGATCTGCAAAGCGCCTGGCGCGACATCCTGAGACGCGCGAAACTGGTGCAGCACCACAAGATCAGCCGGGAAGAACTCTCGGTGCGCGAACACATGAGCATCGTGCTGCGGCACCTGCAGGGCCGCAAGTTCGTCGAATTCGGCGAGCTGTTCGACCCGTCTCGCGGCCAGCCCGTGCTGGTCGTCACCTTCATCGCCATGCTGGAACTGGCCAAGGAAACGCTGATCGAGCTGACCCAGGCAGAGGCTTTTGCGCCGATCTACGTGCGCCTGGCCTACACCCCGAACGGAAGATGAATCCCACGCTTCACACTGCGTGTGGTTCACAGCCGTCCCAGGAGCGCGTTTGCGTGGGGAGCAGCCCGGCATGGACGCATGCCCTCACCCTCGCCCCATGTGCCGGGCGAGTGGTTGACGGCGCCACCCGACATTGACACCCCGTACACAATCCCTCATGAGCACCACCCTCCATTTCGACGTCCTCATCATCGGCAGCGGTTTGGCCGGGCTGACCGCTGCGCTGAACCTGGCGTCCACCCACCGCGTGGCCGTGGTCACCAAACGGGGCCTGAGCGACGGTTCCAGCAACTGGGCCCAGGGCGGCATCGCCGCCGTGCTGGCCAAGAACGACAGCTTCGAGTCGCATGTGGACGACACGCTGGTGGCCGGCGCCGGCCTGTGCGACCTGGACGCCACCCGGTTCACGGTCGAGCATGCCCCCGCCGCTGTGGCCTGGCTGCAGGAACTCGGCGTGCCTTTCACGATGGAAAACGGCGGTCTGCACCTGACGCGTGAAGGTGGTCACTCGCACCGCCGCATCGTGCACGCCACCGACGCCACCGGCGCCGCCGTGCAGGCCACGCTGCTGCAGCGCCTGAAGGACACACCCGGCATCGCCGTGTTCGAACACCACATGCTGGTGGACCTGATCACCGACCGCAAACTGCCCGGTCATAGCCCAAGCGCCGCTTCGGGCCGCTGCCACGGCGCCTATGTGCTCGACGTGGCCAGCGACAAGGTGCTCACCTTCGCCGCCACGCACACCGTGCTGGCCACCGGCGGCGCGGGCAAGGTGTACCTCTACACCACCAACCCCGACACCGCCACGGGCGACGGCATCGCCGCTGCCTGGCGGGCGGGCTGCCGGGTCGGCAACATGGAGTTCATCCAGTTCCACCCGACCTGCCTGTACCACCCGCACGCCAAGAGCTTCCTCATCACCGAGGCCGTGCGCGGCGAGGGCGGGCACCTGTTGCTGCCGCCCCACCTGGGCAGCCACCGCTTCATGCCCGACCACGACCCGCGCGCCGAGCTGGCACCGCGCGACGTGGTGGCCCGCGCCATCGACTTCGAGATGAAAAAGCATGGCCTGGACTGCGTGCACCTGGACATCTCGCACCAGCCCGCCGCGTTTCTGCACGAACACTTCCCCAACATCCTGGCGCGCTGCGCCGAGCTGGGCATCGACATCACGAAAGAGCCGATTCCGGTGGTGCCGGCAGCGCACTACACCTGCGGCGGCGTGATGACCGACCTGGCCGGCCACACCGACCTGGCGGGCCTGTACGCCGTGGGCGAAACGACCTGCACCGGCCTGCACGGTGCCAACCGACTGGCCAGCAATTCGCTGGTGGAATGCATGGTGTTCGCCCAGGGCGCGGTCGCCGCCATCCGCAACGCCGCGCCGGTCCCGGCGCCCGTCATGCCCGAGTGGGACGACAGCCGCGTGACCGATGCCGACGAGCAGGTGGTGATTTCACACAACTGGGACGAGCTGCGCCGCTTCATGTGGGATTACGTGGGCATCGTGCGCACCAACAAGCGGCTGGAGCGGGCTGCCCACCGCATCACCCTGCTGCAGCGCGAAATCCACGAGTTCTACTCGCAATTCCACGTCACGCGCGACCTGCTGGAACTGCGCAACCTGGTGCAAGTGGCCGACCTCATCGTCATGAGCGCCATGATGCGACGCGAAAGCCGCGGCCTGCACTTCAGCCGCGACTATCCGGATCTGCTGCCGGAAGCGAAACCGACGGTGCTGGTGCCGCCGGCGAGGTAAGTCGCGCAGCGCGGCGAGCGGCGCATGGGCTGGGCGCTTTTCATGCAGCGCTCACGTCCATTCGCCCTGAGCTTGTCGAAGGGCTCAACGAAAGGGTCACCGTTCGCCCTGAGCCTGTCGAAGGGCTCACATCAACAAGGCCGCAAGGCTTCGACCAGCCCAGCCCGAACGGGGGGAAACGGCGCTCAGGGCCGACAAGTGCTGCTCCGACAACCGGCTCAGGCCGCGCCGATGTTCGGCACCAGCGCACCCGCGTCCTGCCCGGCCTTGTGCGCAGCGGTGAAGGCCAGCATGCGGTCGATCGGCAGGCGGGCGCGCGGGATGATGGCCGGATCGACGTGGATTTCGTTCAGGCCTTTCTCCAGCACCTGTGCCACGCCGGCCAGGCCGTTCATGGCCATCCAGGGGCAGTGCGCGCAGCTCTTGCAGGTGGCGCTGTTGCCGGCGGTGGGGGCCTCGATGAACACCTTGCCGGGGTTCTGCTGGCGCAGCATGTGCATCATGCCGTTGTCGGTGGCCACGATGAACTCGGGCGCGTCCAGCTCGCGGGCAGCCTTGAGAATGGCCGATGTGGAACCCACGGCGTCGGCCAGCGCGATCACGTCGGCCGGGCTCTCCGGGTGCACCAGCACCTTGGCCAGCGGGTGTTCCTTCTTCAGGGCTTCCAGTTCAAAGGCCTTGAACTCGTCGTGCACGATGCACGAGCCGTTCCACATCACCATGTCGGCGCCGGTCTCGCGCTGGATGTAGCCGCCCAGGTGCCGGTCGGGTGCCCAGAGGATCTTGTGGCCCTTGTCCTTCAGTGCGTTGACGATGTCGAGCGCGCAGCTTGATGTGACCAGCCAGTCCGCACGCGCCTTCACGGCCGCGCTGGTGTTGGCGTAGACGACCACCGTGCGGTCGGGGTGGGCGTCGCAGAAGGCGCTGAATTCGTCGATGGGGCAGCCCAGGTCGAGCGAGCAGTTGGCGTCCAGATCGGGCATGAGCACGGTCTTTTCCGGGCTGAGCATCTTGGCCGTTTCACCCATGAAGCGCACGCCGCTGACCACCAGCGTCTGCGCGGCATGATCGCGCCCGAAGCGCGCCATCTCCAGCGAATCGCTGACGATGCCGCCGGTCTCGATCGCCAGGTCCTGCAGGTCGGGGTGCACGTAGTAGTGCGACACCATCACCGCGTTGCGCTCTTTCAGCAGGCGGCGGATCTTGTCTTTGAGTTCGGCACGCTGCTTCGGCCCCGGCTCCACCGGGACACGCGCCCAGGCGTGCTGCGTCGGGCAGCTGGGCTGTTCGTACTCGACGTCGATGATGGCGGTGTTGGTCATGTCAGTGGTTCCGGTGAGGCGGTGGTCAGTCCATCCGCATCGAAAAGTCGGTGGCCTTCACGTCTTTCGTCAGGGCTCCGATGGAAATGCGGTCAACCCCCGTTTCTGCAAGGGAGCGCACGGACTCCAGGTTCACACCGCCGGAAATTTCGAGCACGGCGCGGCCCGCGTTGCGGCGCACCGCTTCGTGCAGCGTGGGCAGGTCCATGTTGTCGAGCAGCACCATGGTAGCGCCGCAGGCCAGCGCCTCGTCGAGCTGGTCCAGCGTCTCCACCTCGATCTCCACGAAGCGGGCCTGCGGCGAGGTTTCGCGCACGCGCTGCAGCACGGCCGCCACCCCACCCGCCGCGGCGATGTGGTTTTCCTTGATGAGCACGGCGTCGTAAAGCCCCACGCGGTGGTTCACGCCGCCGCCGGCGGTGACGGCGTATTTCTGCGCCAGCCGCAGCCCGGGCAGCGTCTTGCGGGTGTCCACGATCTGGGCCCGCGTGCCCGCGACGGCCTGCACGTAGGTGGCGGTCTTGGTGGCCACGGCCGACAGCAGCTGCAGGAAATTGAGTGCGGTGCGTTCGGCGGTGAGCAACTGACGGGCTGAGCCCTCGATGTGCAGCACCACCTGGTCGGGCGCGCAGCGCTGCCCTTCCGCGACATGCCAGGTGAGCCGGGCCTCTGGGTCCAGCGCCCGCACGGCGGCGTCCACCCAGGGGGTGCCGCAGATCACGGCCGCCTCGCGCGCGAGGATGCGCGCCGTGGTGCGGCGCGCGCCGTCCACCAGCGCGGCGGTGAGGTCGCCGGTGCCAACATCTTCGGCCAGCGCCCGCGCCACGTCGCGCCGGGCCAGGTCGGCCAGATCGACCGGGGTGAATTCAGACAGGTGTTTCATGGGGGGCAAGCATAACGGGATCGAATATAGTGCCCCCATTCCGATTGCCACGCACACAACCGAGGCTTACACACATGAGCATCACCGCCCCCGCTGCGCCCCTGGCCACCCCGTACGGCACACTGCCCGCCGCATCGCCCTTGCCGCAGCGCAAGCCGGTGAGCCTGCCGCGGCTGATGGAGATGCGCGAGCGCGGTGAGAAAATCACCATGCTCACCGCCTACGACGCCACCTTTGCCGCCGTGGCCGACGCCGCAGGCGTTGAATGCATCCTCGTCGGTGACTCGCTGGGCATGGTGTGCCAGGGTCTGTCCAGCACCGTGGGCGTGACGCTGGAGACCATGCGCTACCACACCGAAAGCGTGGTCCGGGGCCTGCAGCGTGTGCAGGCGACGGCCTGGGTGATCGGTGACCTGCCCTTCGGCAGCTACCACGAAGGCAAGGAACAGGCACTGCGCAGCGCCGCCGAACTGATGCGCGCCGGCGCCCACATGGTCAAGCTCGAAGGCGGCGGCTGGACGGCCGAGACGGTGCGCTTTCTGGTCGAGCGTGGCATCCCGGTCTGCGCCCACCTCGGACTCACGCCACAGACGGTGCACGCTCTGGGCGGCTACCGGGTGCAGGGCCGTGGCGACGCCGCCGCCCTGACCCTGCGCCGCCATGCATTGGAACTGCAAGACGCTGGCGCCAACATGCTGGTGCTCGAAATGGTGCCCGCCACCGTGTCCCGGGAGATCACCGAAGAGCTCAAGACCTGTCACACCATCGGCATCGGCGCCGGCAAGGGAACGGCCGGCCAGGTGCTGGTGATGCACGACATGCTGGGCATCAACCTGGGCAAGAATCCGAAGTTCGTGCGCAACTTCATGGAAGGCCAGGCCAGCGTGCGCGATGCCATGGCGGCCTATGTGGCCGCCGTCAAGAACGGCACATTCCCCGACGACAGCCTGCACGCCTGGTGAACAGGCCCACCCCCGCCGCGCTGCGCGCGACCCCCTCAAGGGGGCAACACCTGCCGTCTGGCGCAGCCAGCCCAGCGGTGTTTCCCGGTTACTTCGCCTCACGCTCATGAAACTCGTCCACACCCTCGAAGACCTGCGCGCCGCGCTCAAGCCCTACGATTCACCGGCTTTTGTGCCGACCATGGGCAACCTGCACGCCGGGCACCTGGACCTGGTGCGCACCGCGAAGCCGCTGGGCGACGTGACGGTGGCCAGCATCTTCGTGAACCGGCTGCAATTCGCGCCGCACGAAGACTTCGACACCTACCCGCGCACGCTGCAGGCCGACTGCGACAAGTTGGCCACCGAAGGTTGCGACGTGGTGTTTGCGCCATCCGAGAAAGAGCTGTATCCCGAGCCGCAGGGCTTCAAGGTGCAGCCGCCCGCTGAACTGGCCGACATCCTGGAAGGTCACTTCCGCCCCGGCTTTTTTGTCGGCGTGAGCACCGTGGTGATGAAGCTGTTCCAGTGCGTGTTCGCGCAGGCCAAGGGCCCGCGCTACGCCGTGTTCGGCAAGAAGGATTACCAGCAGCAGATGGTGATCCGGCGCATGGTGCAGCAGTTTGCGCTGCCCGTGACCATCGTGGGCGCCGAGACCCAGCGCGCACCCGACGGCCTGGCCCTGAGTTCTCGAAACGGCTACCTGAGCGAAAGCGAGCGGGAAGAAGCGGTCCAGCTCTCGCTGGCGCTGCGCGCCCTGGCGCGCGACGCACTGGCCGCCGCAGACGGCCTGCCGGCGCACCGCGACGGGCTCGAAGCACGCGCCCTGCAGGCGTTGGCGGCACGCGGCTGGCAGCCCGACTACCTGACCGTGCGCCGCCGGGTTGACCTGCAGCCACCCACCGCGCTGGACGCCGCCACCGCACAGTCACTGGTGGTGCTGGGCGCGGCGCGGCTGGGCTCTACCCGGCTGATCGACAACTTCGAAATCTGACCTCTCGGTACAGCCTCACATGGGAAGACACCATCCCGTTCGCCCTGCGCCCCGAAGGGCTCTGAGGGGAGGCGCATGAGCGCCTCCATCCTTCGCCAGGCGCAGGAGGCGGGGATGTCAGATCGAACGGGGGTTTTGGTCTTCCGAGCGTCCCGAGCGTGTGGAAGGGCACGCTCGGCCCGCACGGCAGTGGGCTTCCTGAAAACGGTCGCCGCGCCCCGTCGCGACTTCGGCGACAGCGTCTCTTCCTCAGCTACAGCGCCTCTTGCTTCGGATCGCGCCCCATGAGCGCGGCCACGGCCTGCTCAGGGCGCAGACGGCCTTCGAGCAGGGCGACCACGCCTTCGCTGATGGGCATTTCAATGTCCAGCGCCCGGGCGCGCTGCACCACGGTGCGCGCGCTGTACACGCCCTCGGCCACATGCCCCAGTGAGTCGACGGCCTGCTGCAGGCTCAGGCCCTGGGCCAGCAGCTGCCCGACCTTGCGGTTGCGCGAGAGGTCGCCGGTGGCGGTGAGCACGAGGTCGCCCAGGCCCGAGAGGCCCATGAAGGTCTCGGCCCGTGCGCCCAGCGCCAGGCCCAGGCGCGTCATTTCGGCCAGGCCCCGCGTGACCAGCGCCGCGCGGGCGTTGAGCCCCAGGTTCAACCCGTCACACAGGCCGGTGGCGATGGCTAGCACGTTCTTGACCGCCCCCCCCACCTCGACGCCGACGATGTCGTCATTGGCGTAGACGCGCACGCTGGCGCAGTGGAAGGCGCGCACCAGCGCGTCCCGCACGCTGGCGTGTTCGCTGGCGGCCACCAGCGCGGTCGGCTGGCCGCGGGCCACTTCCTGCGCAAAGCTGGGACCGCTGAGCACACCGGCACAGAGAGCAGGCGCCACCTGGGCACGGATTTCATGGCCGAGCAGGCCGGGAGAAGGCTCACCAGCAGGAACCGCCTCAAAGCCCTTGCACAGCCAGGCCACCGGCACCTGGCACTCGCGCAGTTGCTCCAGCATGCCGCGCAGGCCGGCCATGGGCGTGGCAACAATGACCAGATCGGCTTCGCGCAGCGGCGAGCCGACACCGCCCAGCGCCCCCGTGGCAATGGTCAGCGGCGCGGGAAACGCGTGGCCAGCGAGGTAGCGGCGATTTTCACGTTGCACCGCCATCTCGGCGGCCTGGGCCGCGTCGCGCGCCCACAGGCTCACCCGGTGGTCTTGCCGGGCCGCGCTGATGGCCAGGGCCGTGCCCCACGCCCCGGCGCCGAGCACGGCGATGTGCATGGCTGACACAGCCCGACCCCCGTGTTTATTGCGTGACGATGCGGGGTGCGTCTTCAGCGGCCTGCGCCTGCTGCTGTTCGTACATGGCCTGGAAGTTGATTTCGGCCAGGTGCACGGGCGGGAAGCCGCCGCGCTGGATCAGGTCGGCCACGTTGCTGCGCAGGTAGGGGTAGACGATCTGCGGGCAGGCAATGCCCATGATCGGGCCCATCTGTTCCTGCGGCAGGTTGCGGATTTCAAAAATGCCGGCCTGCTTGACCTCGACCAGGAACACGGTCTTGTCCTTGATCTTGGTCTGCACCGTGGCGGTGACGCAGATCTCGTACACGCCGTCGGCGACCGGGTTGGCTTCCACGCCCAGCTGGATGTCGACGGAAGGCTGCTCCTGCTCCAGCAGGATCGCGGGCGAATTGGGCTGCTCGAGCGAGGCTTCCTTCAGGTAGACACGCTGGATCTGGAAGGTGGGGTCAAGGTTGTCGGCCATGGTGCGATGTAGGGTGAGGCGGAAAAACAAAACCCGCCGGGGACACTGTGTTCCCGCAGCGGGCACCGGGGCTGATTATGTCAGCCCGTCACCGACGAATGCGGCGTTCAGCCCTGCAGCAGCGGCATCAGGCCGCCCTGGCCGTCCAGCGCGTACAGGTCATCGCAGCCACCCACATGGGTCTGGCCGATGAAAATCTGCGGCACGCTGGTGCGCCCGGTGATGGCCTTCATCTGCGCCCGCAGATCGGGCTTGCCGTCTACAAACACCTCTTCGAGGTCGGTGACGCCGCGCTTTTCCAGCAAGGCCTTGGCGCGGCTGCAGTACGGGCAGTAGGCGCTGGTGAACATTTTCACGGTGGGCATGGGAATTCCTTCAAACGGTGGAGCCGGGGGCAATCCCCCATCTTCAGCTTTTTTCCACCGGCAGGCTCGCCGTGCGCCAGGCACCCATGCCGCCGGACAGGGAATGCACGTTCTCATAGCCGAGCTTCTTGGCGGTGGCCAGGGCGCGGTTGGAGCGCATGCCGGAGGCACACACCAGCACGACCGGGGTCGCTTTGTTTTTCACCACGCCCGTCAGCTTGGCCTCCAGCTGGGCCAGGGGCACGTTCTTGGCCCCGATCACATGACCAGCCGCATATTCCTCAGGCTCGCACACGTCCACCACCACAGCTTTCTCGCGGTTCATGAGCTGCACCACCTGGGGGGCCGTGAGCGAGCCGGCGCGGCCACCCGCGGTGATCGCGGGGAACATCAGCATGGCGCCCGCTGTGAAGGCCACAGCGATGAGAATCCAGTTTTCGATAAAAAAACTCACAGGAACACCTTTCAGTTAAGCCCCGGATTTTAGAATGCCCGGCTGAGCTTCGCCGGCCGGCCGGCTGTTCGGCCCCTGCGTCTGACCGCTGGACTGACCACCCCCTTTGCCCGGCGCCCTGCCGGGCCTTCAACGTTTCACTGTTGCCATGTACAAACTCGTCCTGATCCGCCACGGCGAATCCACCTGGAACCTCGAAAACCGCTTCACCGGCTGGACCGACGTGGACCTCACGCCCACCGGCGTGGCGCAGGCCATGGCAGCGGGCAAGCTGCTCAAGGCCGAGGGCTATGACTTCGACATCGCCTATACCAGCGTGCTCAAGCGCGCCATCCACACCCTGTGGCACACGCTGGACCAGATGGACCGCACCTGGCTGCCCGTGGTCAAACACTGGCGGCTGAACGAGCGCCACTACGGCGCCCTGCAGGGCTTGAACAAGGCCGACATGGCCAAGCAGTACGGTGACGAACAGGTGCTGATCTGGCGCCGCAGCTACGACACCCCGCCGCCGGCGCTGGAAGCCACGGATCCCCGTTGTGAGCGGGGCGACCGCCGCTACGCCCTGCTGAACCCGGAAGACGTGCCGCTGACCGAGTGCCTGAAGGACACCGTGGCCCGCGTCATGCCGTTCTGGAACGAGGCGCTGGCGCCTGCGATCCGCTCCGGGCGCCGCGTGGTGGTGGCCGCGCACGGCAACAGCATCCGGGCGCTGGTGAAGTACCTCGACGGCATCAGCGACACCGACATCGTGGGCGTGAACATCCCCAACGGCATTCCCCTCGTGTACGAACTCGACGCCGACCTCAAGCTCATCAAACGCTACTACCTGGGCGACGCCGAAGCCGCTGCCCAGGCTGCCGCCGCGGTGGCCGCGCAGGGCAAGGGCTGAGGCGCCCCGTTCGCTGCGGGAATGTCCCCCTAAGGGACTTGCGGAACCCGGCAGCCTCCCGTTGCTCCAAGGTGTATATTGACCCGCAGGCGGGCTGGCGTGGCCCGCACGGTGTCGTGCGAGGAATTTCCATGGGTAAGCAAGTGAGTCACAAGCTGAAGATCGCCGGTTGGGTCGCGGTGGGTGCGGTGGCCGGGGCCCTGACCACGGTGCAGTTGCAGGCGGTGGCCCGCGGCACGCTGGCGCCCCTTCCCCTGGAAGAGTTGCAGCAGCTCGCCGCCGTGTTCGGCATGGTCAAGACCGACTACGTGGAGCCCGTGGACGAGAAAAAGCTCATTTCCGAGGCCATCACCGGCATGGTGGCCAGCCTGGACCCGCACTCCCAGTATTTCGACAAGAAGTCTTTCAGGGAATTCCGCGAAGGCACCAGCGGGCGCTTCGTCGGCGTGGGCATCGAGATCACCATGGAAGACGGCTTCGTGAAGGTCGTCTCGCCCATTGAGGACTCGCCCGCGTTCCGGGCCGGCCTCAAGACCGGCGACCTCATCACCAAGATCGACGACACGGCCGTCAAGGGCCTGGCCATCAACGATGCCGTCAAGCTCATGCGGGGCGAGCCGCGCACCAAGGTGCTGCTCACGATCTTCCGCAAAGACGAGAACCGCACCTTCCCCGTCACGATCACCCGCGAGGAAATCAAGACCCAGAGCGTGAAGTCGAAAATGGTCGAGCCCGGCTACGCCTGGGTGCGGGTGTCGCAGTTCCAGGAACGCACCATCGAAGACTTCACCCGCAAGGTGGAAGAGCTCTACAAGGCCGACCCGAACCTCAAGGGCCTGGTGCTCGACCTGCGCAACGACCCGGGCGGCCTGCTGGATGCCGCCGTGGCCCTGTCGGCAGCGTTCCTGCCGGAAAACGTGACCGTCGTGTCCACCAACGGCCAGCTGGAAGACAGCAAGTTCGTCTACAAGGCCATTCCGCAGCACTACCTGCGCCGGGGCGGCCCCGACCCGATCCAGCGCCTCACCGTGGCCACCCAGGGCGCCCTGAAGAAGGTGCCGCTGGTGGTGCTGGTGAACGAAGGCTCGGCCTCCGCCAGCGAGATCGTGGCCGGTGCGCTGCAGGACCACAAACGCGCCACCATCCTGGGCAGCCAGACCTTCGGCAAGGGCTCGGTGCAGACCGTGCGCCCGCTCGGCCCCGACACCGGCCTGAAGCTCACCACGGCCCGCTACTACACACCGCTGGGCACCTCGATCCAGGCGCGCGGCATCGTGCCCGACGTCATGATCGACGAGACCGCCGAGGGCAATGTGTTCGCCGCGCTGCGCACCCGCGAAGCCGACCTGCAGAAGCACCTGGGCAATGGCCGGGGCACCAATGGAGCGCCCGTGCCGATGACCGACGAGCGGCGCGCCGAGGAGCAAATGCGCGAAGAGGTGCGTGAACTGGCCCGCAAGCGCCTGGAAGAGGAGTCGAAGAAGAACCCGGGCCAGCGCCTGGTGCCCGAGTTCGGCAGCGAAAACGACTTCCAGCTGCAGCAGGCGCTGAATCAGCTCAAGGGCCGGACCGTGATCGCCAGCAAGACGCAGACCGTGCGGACGGCTGAAGAGAAAAAAGACAACTGATCCAGAAGAGGCCGCGGCGCCCTGCCGCGGTGGCCGCCCTTGAACGACGCCCAGCTCCTGCGCTACTCGCGCCACATCCTCCTTGAAGAACTCGGCATCGAAGGTCAGGAGCAGCTGCTCGCTTCGCATGCGCTGGTGGTCGGTGCCGGCGGGCTGGGCTCACCGGTCGCGCTCTACCTCGGCAGCGCTGGCGTGGGCCGCATCACCGTGGTGGACCACGACGTGGTGGATGAGACCAACCTGCAGCGCCAGATCGCCCACAACTTGGCGCGGGTGGGGCTGCCCAAGGCGCTGTCGGTGCAGCAGGCCATTGCCGCCATCAACCCCGACGTGCAGGTGACACCCGTCACGCAACGTGCCAATGCGGCGCTGCTGGACGAACTGGTGGCGCAGGCTGATGTGGTGCTGGACTGCACCGACAACTTCGCCACCCGCCACGCCATCAACCGCGCCTGCGTGCAGCACCGCAAGCCGCTGGTGTCGGGCGCGGCGATCCGCATGGACGGGCAGCTCAGCGTGTACGACGTTCGCCAGGGCGACAAGCCCTGCTACGCCTGCGTGTTCCCCGAGAACAGCGGCGTGGAAGAAACCCGGTGCGCCACCATGGGCGTGTTCGCACCGCTGGTGGGTATCGTGGGCACGCTGCAGGCGGCCGAAGCGCTGAAGCTGCTCACCGGCATGGGCTCGCGCCTGGCCGGCCGGCTGATGATGATCGACGGTCGTGACATGGCCTTCAACGAGATCGCCCTGCCCCGACACCCCGGCTGCGCCGTGTGTGGCGAAGCACACGTCGCCTGAACGGCCCCCGTTCGAACGGACTCAGTTCGCCGCGCGAGCGGTTTCTGCGCTCCTGACGGACGGGTTCGGGCACGGCCCGTGGCGGCGGCGGAACGCCCGTGGCTCCTCGGCGTCGGGCATCTGGAACACGCCCCGCCGCCGGCTGCGCGCCACCGCTTCTTCATGGGCATACGCAGTGTGCTGGCCGCGCCAGCGCGACGCCCAGGCGTGGCCGTCCCGCACCAGCCCCGCGCCCACGTCCGTGTCGCCCTGCCCCAGCCGCGCCACCGCCCGGCCATGGTCGTCGAGCGTCCGCACCCGCACCGTCACCACCTGCCCGAGCACGCGCTGCGCCAGCGCGTCGCGGGCGGCCTCACCGCCGGGCTGGCAGATTTCGGGTGCGTCCAGCCCGTCCAGTCGCAGCTTGCGGTAGCGACCACCCGCCAGCGGCTTCACCCAGAGGGTGTCGCCATCGGACACACGCGACACGCGTGCGTCATACACCTCCAGCACCGACTCGCCCGTGCGCTCGGCCCGGGCCGGCACAGCGGACGGTTCAGACGCGGGGACAGAAAGTGGCGACTGGCCAGCGGCGGGCGGCACAGCCACAGCCGCCAGCAGCAGCCCCAGGGCCAGCGCCCGTGGCAGCAAACAACACCATCGATACAGCGAGGAAACAGCCGAGACGCGCATGCCCCGAGTCTGCCAGTCCTCTGGACCGCCCGGGAAGCCAGGGAATGTCAGACGGCCATGTAGCGCCCGGGCCGGTGGTTGATGGCCAGCGTCATGTTGAGCACCACCGCACCCAGCACCGACCACAGGATCTGCTGCCACTCCACAACAGCAAAGGCCGCCAGCACGATCGCGCAGTCGAACGCCATCTGTACCTGGCCCGCGCGCCAGCCCAGCCGCTCCTGCAGGTAGAGCACGAGCACGTTGAAGCCGCCCAGGCTGGCCCGGTGGCGGAACAGCATCAGCATGCCCGCGCCCATGAGCAGGCCGCCCGCCACGGCCGAGAACCCGCTGGCGATGGACTCGAAGGCAATCCAGGTGGGCAGCCATTCGACCAGCAGCGCCAGCAATGCCACCGCGGCGAAGGTCTTGCAGGTGAACACCCAGCCCATGCGCTGCACGGCCAGGCCATAGAACGGCAGGTTGATGAGAAAGAACAGCAGGCCGAAGCTCCAGCCCGTGGCGTAGTGCAGCAGAAACGCCAGCCCCGCCGTGCCACCCGTGAGCAGCCCGGTGTGGCGGAACATCACCACGCCCAGCGCCACGAACAGCGTGCCCGTGAGCAGCGCCTGCACGTCCTCGTGCGGCCGGTGGCGGCCCGGCGCGGATGCGATGGCCCCAGCCGGGGGGGCGCTGGAACGCAAGCGGGACAACAGGGTGGACACGGGCTCTCCCATCAAAAAGCGCCATCGAAGGACGGCGCAGGGCTGGAGTGTCGGGCAGGCTGCGCGCGGACACCTTGACGCAGGTCAGGCCATTCGCGATCCGCGCCCGTATATGCTGGAAAGCCAACCCACCCGACGCCTGCCCAAACCCAGCCTGCCACCATGCCCGATACCGCTTCCACCGACATTCCCTGGCCGCAACGCGTGGCACGCGCCGGCCTCGTCGCCGGCCCGCTGCTGGCGGCGCTGTGCCTGTGGCTGCTGCCGGTGGACGGCGCGCTCAGCCCGGTCGGGCGGCTCACCGTGGCCGCGGGCGTGTGGATGGCGGTGTGGTGGATGACCGAGGCCATTCCCCTGCCCGCCACCGCGCTGCTGCCGGTGGTGCTGTTTCCGCTCGCGGGGGTGCAACCCACCGCCCAGACGCTGCAGCCCTACGCCTCGGACATCATCTTTCTCTTCATGGGCGGCTTCATCATCGGCCTGGCGATGCAGCGCTGGGGCCTGCACACGCGCATCGGGCTGGCCATCGTGCGCCGGGTCGGCACCTCGCCGGTGCGCCTGGTGGCCGGTTTCATGGCCGCCACCGCGCTGCTCAGCATGTGGATCTCCAACACCGCCGCGGCCATGATGATGCTGCCGGTGGGCCTGAGCGTGACGCAGCTGGTGCGCGAGAAAGTGGACGCATCCGACCCGGCCACCGCCCGCGCGCTGGACCATTTCGGTGTCTGCCTGATGCTGGGCCTGGCCTATGGCGCCTCCATCGGCGGGCTGGGCACGCTGATCGGCTCACCACCCAACCTCATCCTGGCCAGCTTTGCGCGGGCCCAGCTGGGCATCGAGATCACCATGCTCGGCTGGATGGCCATCGGCCTGCCCCTGGTGGCGCTGCTGCTGCCGCTGGCCTGGCTGTGGCTGGTGCGCGTGGCCTTTCCGGTGCGGCTGGTGATCGACGAGGCCACACGGGCCGCGATCGGGGCCGACCTGCAGCGCCGCACGCCGCTGTCGCGTGGCGAGGCGCTGGTGCTGGCGGTTTTCCTGCTCACGGCGCTGGGCTGGGTGCTGCGGGTGCCGCTGGCGCGCTGGCTCGACCTGCCACAGCTGAGCGACGCCGGCATTGCCATGGCCGGTGCACTGCTGCTCTTTGTGCTGCCGGTGGACCGCGCGCGCGGCGTGTACGCGATGGACTGGGACACGGCGCTGAAGCTGCCCTGGGGCATCCTGCTGCTGTTCGGGGGTGGCCTGAGTCTGGCGGCCGCCATCAGCGCCAACGGCGTGGATGCCTGGCTGGCCTCGGGATTTACCGGCATGGCCGGGGTGCCGGCGCTGTGGATGCTGCTGGCGGTCACCACGCTGGTGATCTTCCTCACCGAGCTCACCAGCAACACCGCGGTGGCCAACACCCTGATCCCGGTGCTCTCGGCCGTGGCCGTGGGGCTGGGCTTGGTACCGCTACCGATGCTGATGGCCGTGGCGCTGGCCGCCAGCTGCGCCTTCATGCTGCCGGTGGCCACGCCACCGAACGCCATCGTCTACGGCTCGGGCCAGGTCAGCATCGCGCAAATGATGCGCGCCGGTTTTGCGCTCAACTGGCTGGCCGTGCTGGTGATCGCACTGCTGATCCATGTGTTGGGCGAGCGGATCGCCTGATGAATCGGCAGACGGCGGGTGCTCAGCCCTTGCGGCCGCCCATCACCAGCAGGACGCCACCGAGCGCGATGGCGCCCAGGCCCGCCCACAGGGGCACATTGACCGTTTCCTTCTCGGTCACCGTGAGCTCCAGCGGCCCGAGCTTCACGGCCTGGGTTTCCTTGGTGTAACTGAAGCTGCCGACCACCAGGCCGATGGCCCCGGCCGCGATGAGCAGGATGCCGATCAATTTGCTTGCGTTCATGAGGAGCCTTTTTGAATGCTGCGCTGGCGCTCCGGACGCCGGATGCTCCGGGCACAGCGCAGGGGCCGATCATGCGCCTTCGGCGCGTCCCACGCGTCGGCTCATCCATGGCCCGGCCGCTTCCGGGCCCGCGGGCCGATCAGGCGGTGACGATCCAGCCCTCCAGCGGGTCGAAGTCGGGCAGGCCGTAACGCGGGTGGCCGGCCTCGTGCCGGGTCTGCGCCCACGCCGCCTGCAGCAGGCAGAGCACGGCGTCCAGGCTGTCGCCGCTGGGGTCGTCGGCCAGCGTGTCGCGCTGTGCGTGGCTGAGTTTCAGGCGCAGGCCGATGCCCTGCAACAAGGGCGCGTCGCCGTTTTCCAGGGCGTGCAGCAGGGTCTTGCGGGCGATCAGGCGGTCCGGCGTCTGGCGCGCGCGGTCATCGCTTTTGTACGAGGTGTTGCCCAGCACGCTGCGCGCCAGCAGGCCGGGGTAAGCCTCCAGCGCCACCCGTGCCGGGTCGCCCGCGTACAGACCGGGCAAGGTCGCGCCCGCATGCACCAGGGCCGGCACCCCGGCGTGCAGCATGTAGGCCACGGGGGGATTGACCCATTTCATGCTGGAACTCGAACCCGCCGGCGCATCGGTGGCGCGATGAGCGAACTTGCCGCCCACTGGGCGGGCATTGCAAAAAGCGGCAAAGGTGTCGCGAATGCTGGCCCGGCTGAGGCTGGCGTAGAGCGTCATACAGCCCAGCCAGTCGGTGGGCCAGCCGAGTGTCTCGACCAGTTCGCGCGGCAGGCCAAAGGGCAGGTCGAAGCCGCCGACCCAGGCCTCCTGCCGCGTCAGGCGGTCATGCCAGGCGTCCAGCGTGTCGAAACGCTCGACACCCTGCAACAGCACCCGGCCCCGGTCCAGCCGGCCCACCGCCAGGGTGATGGGCTTGCGGCGGCTCGGGGCACTGGTGAAGTCGCACCCGAGCAGCGCCGGCGCGGTCACGGGCGGCCGGTTCAGGCGCGGCCGATGATGCTCGCCGTGGCCATCAGCTCTTCCAGCAAGGCCAGCGAGACCCGGCCCGACACGGCGTACGGGTCGAACTCCGGGCGCTCCGAGTACTTGAGCACGATGGACGTGTTGAGCTTGGACAGGTTGACCTGGCCCATGGTCCAGCCGCCAAAGCGTCGTTCGCTGATCTCTTCGTAGTCCAGCAGCACCACATCGGTGTGGCGCTTGTCGTCCACGATGTGGTTGTAGAGCTTGTTGACGGCGGCACGGCCACCTTCGATGGCTTGCAGGAACACGCCGCCGCCGTAGCAGAGCACGCCGGTGATGCCGTTGCTCATGTTGTGCGAGCGGGAGGCCTCCAGAATGGATTCAATGGCCCTGGCGCTGTCTTTGTCGACCGCGCGACTGACGTATAGCAGGCGTACGAGCATGGGATTCTTCCGGTAGAGGGTGTCTGCGCCCGCGGATCTCGGCGGCGCGGGCTGTGAACGGGCGTTGATACAGGCTTCGAAGTGGCCGAGGGGCCGGCCTCAACGCGGGATGAGCGACAGGAATTCGCGGCGCAGGTTCGGGTCCTTGAGGAACACGCCGCGCATGACCGAGTTGATCATCTTGCTGTCCATGTCCTTCACGCCGCGCCACGCCATGCAATAGTGGCTCGCTTCCATGACGATGGCAAGGCCGTCTGGCTGCGTCTTCTCCTGGATCAGGTCGGCCAGCTGAACGACGGCCTCTTCCTGGATCTGGGGCCGACCCATGATCCATTCGGCCAGTCGGGCGTACTTGGACAGGCCGATCACGTTGGTGTGCTCGTTGGGCATGATGCCGATCCAGATGCGCCCGATCACCGGGCAGAAATGGTGGCTGCAGGCGCTGCGCACGGTGATGGGCCCGACGATCATCAGTTCGTTGAGGTGCTCGGCGTTGGGGAACTCGGTGATGTTAGGACCCTTCACGTAGCGGCCGTTGAACACCTCCTTGATGTACATCTTGGCCACGCGCCGGGCGGTGTCGCCGGTGTTGTGGTCGTTGTCCAGATCGATCACCAGGCTGTCGAGCACGCCTTGCATCTTCGATGCCACTTCGTCGAGCAACAGGTCCAGCTCACCCGGCTGGATGAACTCGGCGATGTTGTCGTTGGAGTGAAAGCGCTGCCGGGCGGCCAGCACCCGCTCGCGAATCTTGACCGAGACGGGCACGCCGTGGTCGTCGGCGGAGGGAACGGGAGCGGTCATGTCGGAATCTGTTTTCATGAGCATGCGGCATGCTAACACCGGCTCTACCGCAGGACCGATTGCCTCAAATACCAGGCGCTCTCCTGGGGTTTTGTGACTTTTTGTGAATGTGCCGGGGGCGTCTGCGGCTTCAATAGCGGTGCCCGGTGACGAACAGTACGGTGCGTATGATGCCGAACGCCAGGCGATCCAGCAGGCGCTGATGCCAGGGGCGTGCGCCCAGCGCCTGCGCGTCGATGCGCTCGCAAGCGTGGCCCAGGATGTCGTCCAGGCAGTCGTGCAGCAACACGGCAAACCGGCTGTCGGTGCTCACCACGTTGGCCTCGCGCGCCAGCAGCAGGGAGAGCGGGTCCAGATTGGTCGAGCCCACCGTGGCCCACCGCCGGTCCACCACCGCCACCTTGGCGTGCAGGGCGCTCGGCGCGTACTCGTGGATCTCGATGCCATGGTCGAGCAAGGTCTGGTACACCGGCCGGGCCGAGCGGTACTGCAGAAAATGCTCGTACTTGCCTTGCAGCAGGAGGCGCACACGCACGCCGCGGATGGCCGCCAGTGTGAGCGCACGGCGCAATTTGCGTCCGGGAATGAAATACGCGTTGGCGATCACGATGTCGTGTCGCGCTTCCCCGATGGCCTTCAGGTACGCCCGCTCGATGTCGTGCCGGTGGCTGACGTTGTCGCGCAGCACCAGCGCCGCCCGGGCGTCGTCCACGCCCCGCGCGTGCGCGGGCCGACGCGAGCCGATGCCGGCGCGCGCCTCCATCTTGCGCAGCAGGCGCGAGAAATCACCCGCCGGTCGGGTTTCTCGCAGGGCCTGCCAGGCGGCGCGAAATTCGCGCTGGCGGGCCTTGCGCACCGCTTGCAGACGCCACCAGAGCTGGTCCATGGCCTCGGCCATTTCCACCACGAGCGGGCCAGCCACCCGCAGCGCAAAGTCCAGCCGCGGCGCACTGAGGCGCCCCAGCGCCACGTCGTCTGTGTCGTCGATGATGTTGATGCCGCCGCAGAAACCCACCGTGTCGTCCACCACGCACAGCTTGCGGTGCAGGCGGCGCCAGCGGCTGGGGAACAGCAGGCCCAGACGGCCCATCGGCGTGTAGATGCGCCAGCGCACACCGGCGCGGGTGAATCGCTCCTGCCATTCCGGCGGAATGCGGGGCGTGCCCACGCCGTCCACCACCAGACGCACCGCCACCCCCCGCCGCGCGGTGCGTTCCAGTGCTTCGGCCACCGAGAGTGCCGAGCCGGCAAACTCGAAGATGTAGGTTTCCAGGTGCACCAGGCGGCGCGCCGCGTCCATCGCCTCCACCAGCGCCGGGAAGAACTCGGCCCCGCCCTGCAACAGGACCAGCTGGTGACCCGCCTGGGCACGGCCCACTCCGGTCGCCAGATGCGTCGCCGCACGGACAACGCGGGCCGGCGGTGGCAGCGGGCTCACAACTCCAGCTCGGCAATGAGCGGCAGGTGGTCCGACATGCGCGACCACACGCGCCCATGCGGCACCTGGGCCGACACCGGGCGCAGGCCGCGCACGAAAATGCGGTCCAGGTGCAGCAGCGGCAGGCGCGAGGGAAAGGTGGGCAGGCGGATGCCATCAAAGGTGCGCAGGTCCAGGTCGGCCATGGGCTTGAGCAGCTGCGCGCTCCAGTCGTTGAAGTCACCGGCCACGATGAGGGGGGCACCCTCGGGCAGCTCGGTGGCAATGTACTGGCCCAGGCGCTGCACCTGGCGTTCCCGGCTGGCATGGATCAGCCCCAGGTGCACCACCACCACGTGGATGTCCACCCCCTCCACCTGCACCTGCACGTGCAACAGCCCGCGCTGCTCGAAGCGGTGGTCGGACACATCGGAATGGCGCACATCCATCACCGGCCAGCGCGACAGCAAAGCGTTGCCGTGCTCGCCATGCCGGGTGACCGCGTTGGTGCGGTAGACAGACTCGTAGCCATCGGGCGTGAGGTAGTTCGCCTGGTCCAGATCCGGCCAGCGCGTGAAGTGCTTTTCCAGCTTGCGGTGGTGGCGCCGCACCTCCTGCAGGCAGACGATGTCGGCGTCGAACTGCTCCACCGCGTGGGCCAGGTTGTGGATTTCCAGCCGGCGCGCCGGGCCCACGCCCTGCACGCCCTTGTGGATGTTGTAGGTGGCGACTCGGACAATGCTCATGAACCAATGATGCCACCACCTGTGACCGGCGGTCCAACCGAAGCGAGCAGGCACCGTGCGGCAGCACCACGGCGCGGCTCCCCGGCGCGGCGGTCCGGCTTCAGCCGGACCGATCCGCCCACGGTCGGCCCAGCCGCGGCAGCCACAGGATGGCCTCGGCGTTCGACGGTGAAAAGCACCGTTGCGCCGCCTGCTCCCAGGGCAGCCAGACCTGCGCCGTGTGCTCACGCGGGCTCAGGTGAACTGGAACGGGCGCCGGCACGCACAGACCAAACAGGTGCTCGGTGTTGTGCACCACGCCCGGTGCATAGCGATGACGCCAGCCGGGATAGATCTCGTACACATTTTCCAAGGCCCAATCGGTGAGCACATGGCCGGGTGCCTCGGCATCGATCCCGGTTTCCTCCGCCACTTCCCGCGCGGCCGCGGCGTCAAAGGACTCGTCCTCCCGGTCGAGCGAGCCCGTGACCGACTGCCAGAACCCCGGTGCGTCAGCGCGTTCGATCAGCAACACCTCCAGCGCCGCTGTGTGGATCACCACCAGCACCGACTTCGGCAACTTGAACGGGCGTTGGGTTTCAGAGAACAAGAGGGGCGATTCTGTGCCAGCCGGTCAGGCCCGGCGCTGTGCCACGCGCTGCCACAGCTTCCATGCTGACCAGGCACGCAGCGGCCAGCGCCACAAACGCGAGGGTTTGCGCCACACACCGGCGACGGCCACGGCCGCCATGGGCAGCATCAGTCCGGGTGGGCGCTGGCGCAGCCAGATCCACGCGTCCTGCACGTGATCGACCCAGCTCAGCACGGTGTGCAGTTCGGTCGCATGGGCCACTGCCTGGGTGCGCAACAGGGATGAGCGCAAAGCCAGACCACGACGCCGCAAGGCCAGACGCTCCGCATGGGAAACGGCTGGCCGAAGGCTCATGGGCGCAGTTCCTCACGGTCGCGCTTCAGTTCCTCGATGCTGGTGGCAAACAGCCGTGAACCGCTGCGCAGGCGCTCACGCACCTGCCAGCCGGCCAGCCCGCCGATCACCAGAAACAGGGTGCTGAACACGGCCAGCGCCAGCAGGCGCTGAACATCCCAGAGCGCCACCGTGATCAGAATGGCCAGAAAGCCCAGCCCCAGGCTGAGACCAACCACCGCCACGGCACCGAAGGCCAGCAGCCCAGCCACGCGCAGCACCTCTTCCTGCGCCTCGACGCTCAGCAATTCCAGGCGCACCTGGCACAGCTCCAGCACGGTGCCGGCCAGGCCGCGCATCGAGGCCCCCAGGCGCAAGGGAGAGGTCATGCCGCGCGAAGGCTCAGCGGCGACCGACCAGCAGACCGATGATCAGCCCGGCGCCAGCGGCCACGCTGATGGCTTTCCAGGGGTGCTCGTGCACATAGTCGTCGGTCGCCTGAGCGGCTTCTTTGGTCTTGACCTTGATCACGTCTTCGATGTCGCCCAGCTTGTGGCGTGCGGCCAGCAGGTTGCCGCGGATGCGCTCGCGCATCTCGACCAGCTTGGGTTCCGTTTCGCTGGCCGTGGCGTGCAGCAGCTCTTCTGCATCGGTGATGACGCGCTGCAAGTCCTGCACCAGCTTGGTTTTGCTTGCAGCCATGTCGTGGACGGTGTCATTCATGGAAAGGTCCTTTCAATCAATACCAAACAGATTACCTTATAAGGGAAAAAGCAGTCTTTTTGACACGTTGATCGTCAGAAGGTTCCATCAGTGACCGGATCAGCCGCGGCAACGGCGGCGAGATCGCAACCCCGTCCAGACCATGCTCACACGCGCCCGGTCACCGGGCGGGCGGAGGACGATCAGGCCGGTTTGGCCAGATCGACGTTACGCAGCTTGATGTGCAGTTCGCGCAGCTGCTTCTCGTCCACCGCGCTCGGTGCCTGCGTGAGCAGACACTGGGCGCGCTGGGTCTTGGGGAAGGCAATCACGTCGCGGATCGAGTCGGCCTTGGTCATCAGGGTGATGAGGCGGTCCAGACCGAAGGCCAGGCCGCCGTGCGGGGGCGCGCCGTACTGCAGGGCGTCCAGCAGGAAGCCAAACTTGGCCTGTGCTTCCTCGGCGCCGATGTTCAGCGCGGCAAACACCTTGCTTTGCACGTCGGCACGGTGGATACGCACCGAGCCACCGCCCAGCTCCCAGCCGTTGAGCACCATGTCGTAGGCCTTGGCGATGCACTTGCCAGGATCGGTGTCCATCAGCTCTTCGTGTCCGTCTTTGGGGGCGGTGAAGGGGTGGTGCACGGCGTTCCAGCGGTTGCCTTCATCGTCGTACTCGAACATCGGGAAGTCCACCACCCACAGCGGGGCCCAGCGGTCTTCGAACAGGCCGGTCTTCTTGGCGAAATCGCTGTGGCCGATCTTGATGCGCAGGGCGCCGATGGCATCGTTCACCACCTTGGCCTTGTCGGCACCGAAGAACAGGATGTCGCCGTTCTGTGCGCCCGTGCGCTCCAGGACCGCGGCAATCGCCGCGTCGTGCAGGTTCTTGACGATGGGGCTCTGCAGGCCCTCGCGGCCGGCGGCCGCGTCGTTGACCTTGATCCAGGCCAGGCCCTTGGCGCCGTAGATCTTGACGAACTCGGTGTAGGCGTCGATCTCGCTGCGGGGCATCTCGGCGCCGCCCGGAATGCGCAGGGCCACCACGCGGCCGTTCTTCATCTGCGCGGGCGCGCTGAACACCTTGAAGTCCACATCGCCCATCACGTCGGTGAGCTCGGTGAACTGCAGCTTCACGCGCAGGTCGGGCTTGTCGGAGCCGTAGGTGTGCATCGCATCGGCATAGGCCATGACCGGGAAGTCGCCCAGGTCCACGCCCATGGTGTTCTGGAACACCGTCTTGATCATGCCCTGGAACATCGCGCGGATGTCTTCTTCCGTGAGGAAGGAGGTCTCGATATCGATCTGGGTGAACTCAGGCTGGCGGTCAGCGCGCAGGTCTTCGTCGCGGAAGCACTTGGTGATCTGGTAGTAACGGTCGTAGCCGGCCACCATCAGCAGCTGCTTGAACAGCTGCGGGCTTTGCGGCAGCGCGAAGAAATGGCCGTCGTGCACGCGGCTGGGCACGAGGTAGTCGCGTGCGCCTTCGGGCGTGCTCTTGGTGAGCATGGGGGTTTCGATGTCGATGAAGCCGTTGGCGTCCAGGAACTTGCGCACCTCCATCGACACCTTGTAGCGCAGCATCAGGTTGCGCTGCATGTAGGGGCGGCGCAGGTCGAGCACGCGGTGCGTCAGGCGGGTGGTCTCGGACAGGTTGTCGTCGTCTAGCTGGAAAGGCGGCGTGACCGAGGCGTTGAGCACCTTCAGTTCATGGCACAGCAGTTCGATCTGGCCGCTCTTGAGCTTGTCGTTGGTGGTGCCGGCGGGGCGTGCGCGCACCAGGCCGGTGATCTGCACGCAAAACTCGTTGCGCACCTCTTCGGCCACCTGGAATACCTCGGCGCGGTCGGGGTCGCACACCACCTGCACGCTGCCTTCGCGGTCGCGCAGGTCGATGAAGATGACGCCGCCGTGGTCGCGGCGGCGGTTGACCCAGCCGCACAGGGTCACGGTCTGGCCCAGCAGGGCTTCGGTCACCAGACCGCAATAGTGGGAGCGCATCGCCATGGCAAATCTTCTTTCAACAGTGTCGCGACCGGGGCCGCGGGAAAAACATCAGGAGGGTTGCGAGGTGGCCGCCGGAGCCGCCACCGCCATTGCAGGGTTCTTGGGTCCGCCGGGCACGATCACGCCCATGGAGACGATGTAGGTCAGCGCCGCGTCCACGCTCATCTGCAGCTCGACGCAGGCGCTTTTGCGCACCATCACGAAGTAGCCCCCGGTGGGGTTGGGCGTGGTGGGCACAAATACGCTGCAGAACTCATCGGCTGCCGTGGCACCGCCGGGCTGGGCCTGCAGCTGGCGCAGCACGTCGCCGCTCGGCGTGCCAGTGAGGAAGGCGATGGTCCACATGTTTTCGTGCGGCCACTGCACCAGCAAGGCTTTGCGAAACGCGTTGCCTTTTTCGGAGAACAGCGTGTCCGACACCTGCTTCACGCCCGAGTAGATGGAGCGCACCACCGGAATGCGGTGCAGCAGCGCGTGCCACCAGTGCACCAGCTTGTAGCCGATGATGTTGGACGCCAGCGCGCCGATGGACAGCACCACCAGCAGCGCAAACAGCACGCCGAGGCCGGGAATGTGCATGCCCAGCAGCTGGTCCGGGTGCCAGCTCAGCGGCAGGATGTTCAGGGTCTGGTCCAGCGTGCTGACGACCCAGTCCAGCACCCACAGGGTGATGATCAGGGGCACCAGGACCAGCAGCCCGGAGAACAACCATTTGCGCAGGGACGGCATGCGGAGTCTTCAGGCCGAGGGCGTGGGACTGGCGGGCGCCGCAGCGGGTGCGGGGGCCGCTGCCGGAGCCGCGGCGGGAGCGGCGGCACCCTCGGCCGATGGGGCTGCAGCCGTGCCGGCGGCATCGCCTGCGGCCACGGCGGGGGCACCCGTGGTGTTGCCACCGCGGAAATCGGTGACGTACCAGCCCGAGCCCTTCAGCTGGAAGCCGGCGGCCGTGAGTTGCTTGCGAAAGCTGGCCTGCCCGCAGGCCGGGCACACACTCAGCGGCTCGTCCGACATTTTTTGCAACACGTCCTTGGCATGGCCGCAGGACTCGCACTTGTACGCATAGATGGGCATGACGTGAACCTGTAAAAAGGACTGGGCGCCACGGGGACGGACGGCAGCTGGGCCGGGTCCGTCACGCCGCGGGCGCAAGTTGAACAAAACCGGCCATTATAAATTGGGTGCATCCCTCGGGGCCGCGAGGGTGCGCCCAGGTGCCGCGGGGTGCCCCGCGGCCGGCTCACCACAGGCGCACGCGCACCAGCAGCTGCATGACGACCAGGCCGATCAGGAAACCCACGCCGCCGTAGACGATGGCCTGCAGCAGGCGGTTGGTGCGGCGCTGCTCGGCCAGCAGCTGGTCGAGTTCGCGCCGCAGCTCGTGCGGCTTGTGCTGCAGGTAGTCGTGCAGCAGGCGCGGCAGCGCCGGCAGCAGCTTGGCGTACTGCGGCGCCTCGGCCTTGAGCTGCTGCAGCAGCTTTTTCGGGCCCACCTGCTCGACCATCCAGGTTTCCAGGAAGGGCTTGGCGGTGTTCCACAGGTCCAGTTCGGGGTCCAGATCGCGGCCCAGGCCTTCGATGTTGAGCAGGGTCTTCTGCAGCAGCACCAGCTGCGGCTGGATTTCGACCTGGAAGCGACGCGAGGTCTGGAACAGGCGCATCAGCACCATGCCCAGCGAGATTTCCTTCAGCGGCCGGTCAAAGTAGGGCTCGCACACCGCCCGGATCGCGGACTCCAGTTCGTCGATGCGGGTGTCGGCCGGCACCCAGCCCGACTCCACGTGCAGTTCGGCCACCCGCTTGTAGTCGCGCCGGAAGAAGGCCGTGAAGTTCTGGGCCAGGTATTCCTTGTCGAACTCGGTCAGCGTCCCCACGATGCCGAAATCGAGCGAGATGTAGCGCCCGAAGGTGGCCGGGTCCACGCTGACCTGGATGTTGCCCGGGTGCATGTCGGCGTGGAAAAAGCCGTCACGGAACACCTGGGTGAAGAAAATGGTCACGCCGTCGCGCGCCAGCTTCGGAATGTCCACGCCCAGGCGACGCAGCTCGTCCACCCGGTTGATGGGCAGGCCGTGCATGCGCTCCATCACCATCACCTCGGTGTGGCAGTAGTCCCACAGCATCTCGGGGATCAGCACCAGCTCCAGCCCCTGCATGTTGCGGCGCAGTTGGGCGGCATTGGCGGCTTCGCGCACCAGATCCAGTTCGTCGTGCAGGTACTTGTCGAACTCGGCCACCACCTCGCGCGGCTTCAGGCGCTTGCCGTCGGCGGACAGCCGCTCCACCCAGCCGGCCATCATGCGCATGAGGCTGAGGTCCTTGTCGATCACCGGCAGCATGTTGGGCCGCAGCACCTTCACCGCCACCTCGCGCCCGCCGTGACGCCCATCGCGCAACGTGGCGAAGTGCACCTGGGCGATCGACGCGCTGGCCACGGGCACCGGGTCGAAATGCGAGAACACGGCATCCAGTGGCTTGCCGAACGCGCGCTCGATCGTGGCCACCGCGACGCTGCTGGGAAACGGCGGCACGCGGTCCTGCAGGCGGGCCAGCTCGTCGGCAATGTCGGGCGGCAGCAGGTCGCGCCGCGTGGACAGCACCTGACCGAACTTCACAAAGATCGGCCCGAGCCGCTCCAGCGCTTCGCGCAGCCGCTGCCCGCGGGGCGCGTCCAGCCGGCGCCCCAACGAGACGATGCGCGTCAGCAGCCGGATGCCGCGGTTGCGGAAGCTGGAGAGCACCAGCTCGTCCAGCCCGTAACGCAACACCACCCAGATGATGAATGCGCCGCGAAACAGGCGGCTCATGCCGCCGGTCCGGCGCTGCCGCCCGCCCGCCCTGTACCCGACGGGGGTGGCGTCTCGGGCGTCGCGCGCGGCGCAAAGCCCGCGGGCATGCGGGCGACAAAGGACTGCACGGCCTGCGCGGCAGAGCGGGCAAACCGACCCAGCGTGTGGGCGGTTGCGTCACCCACGAAGCGCGACAGGTCTTCCTCCACGTCCCAGCGCACGTTGTCGACCAGCCAGGCCACCTCGGCCGCCAGCTGCACGTCGCCGCGGATGTCGACCGCGGGCTTGTCACCCGCGAGCACCCGCTGGGCCAGTGCGACCGGAGAGGTCTGGGCCACGGTCACGGTCAGCTCGGGCTGTGCGTCGGGCGCGGCGCGCTCCAGCAGGCCGGCCGGCGTGGGCGCCAGGGTGAGGTGGAAGTCACCCCACTGGATGCGCACCGGCTTGCCCTTCTGCCGGCGCAGGCGCTCCTGGGCGGCGCTTTCCTGCATCAGCACATGGTTCAGAAACAGCACCACGCGGTTCTGCAGTTCATCGACCACCCAGTCGGGCGGGCGGATCGCACCCAGCAGCGACTGCAGGAAGTTCAGGGGGCTGCCGCCAGCGGCGGCTGCAGAAGTGGAATCGGGGGGTGCATTTTTCATGACCCCCCGATTTTGACGGATAACCGTTGCCGCGCTGCGGCCCTGTGGCCATTGCGGCGGCTTCAGTCCATCGCCTGCACACCGGCCACCAGCCAGCCACCCTGCCCGGCGCGGGGTCGGGTGATGTTCCACACCTCGCGGAACGGGTTCGGGCCGGCGGACGCGTCTTCCCGCATCAGGCCCGAAAACTCCACGCTGGCCATGTAGGTCGACTCGAGTTCTTCGATGCCGAGCAGGCGGGCATCGAGCATGACCACCTCGGTCTGGCTGCCGGGGGCGCCAGAGCGCTCGCGATCGGCCAGCTGGGCCTGGATCTGCTCCAGCATGCCGTCGGTCATCATGGCGCGCAGGCTGGGCACATCGGATCGGTCCCAGGCGGCCTGCAGGTGGATGAAGTTGGTCTTGGATGCCTGCAGGAAACCCTCGACATCGAAGTCGGCCGGAATGGTCCAGCCACCCAGCGCCGCGTCAATGACGGCGGGATCGGTTTCGCCCGCCTGCGTTTCCCAGGGGCGTGCGGACGCGTCGTTGCCCACGTTGCGCGGGCTGTAGCCGCGGGGCGATGCGGGCTGCGGCATCTCGCCACCCCCGGCCGCCGTCTGGTAAGCCAGCCCGGACGCATCGGCCACCGGCGCGCGGCGGCGCAGGACCAGGCGAACCACCAGCACGACGGCCGCGAGCAGCAGACCCACCAGAAGAAGCTGGGCAAAGCCTTCACCCATGCCCAGCGACGACGCCAGCCAGGCCAGCCCCAGGCCGGCGGCCACACCGCCGAGCACGCCGCCCCAGCCACGGCCGGGTGCCGCCGCCGGAGCGGCCGCCGCGGCCGGTTGCACGGCGTTCTGGGCGCTCGCAGGTTTCGCAGCGGCGGCAGCAGGCGCCGCGCCGCTGCGCTGCGCCACGTTGCCGGACTGCTGGCCCATCGACAGCCCGCCCCCCAGGCGCTTGGCCCAGGCTTCCGTCGCGCCCAGTGCCAGGGCGCCCATCAGCACCACTGTCCACAACCTGCTGTTTCCCATGTATGTCCCCGTTCCTGTTGATCCTGACCCGTCAATCCCTCAGCACTTGATGCCCATGTGCAGCGCCACCACCCCGGCCGAGAGGTTGTGCACATCCACATGGCCGAACCCGGCGGCCTTCATCATCTGCCGCAGTTCGGCCTGCCCCGGATGCATGCGGATGGACTCGGCGAGGTAGCGGTAGCTGTCTTCGTCGTTGGCCACCAGTTTTCCCAGTTTGGGCAGGATGTTGAAGGAGTACCAGTCATAAGCTTTTTCCAGCGGCTTCGCCACCCGGGAAAACTCCAGAACCAGCAATTTGCCTCCGGGCTTGAGCACGCGGTGCATCTCGGCCAGGGCCACATCCTTGTGCGTCATGTTGCGCAGGCCGAAGGCCACCGAGACAAAGTCGAAGGACTCGCTGGTAAACGGCAGCTTCTCGGCATCGCACACCAGCGTGGGCAGTGCCACCCCGAGGTTGATGAGGCGGTTGCGGCCTTCGCTGAGCATGGCCTCGTTGATGTCGGTGTGCACCACGCGGCCTGAGGGCCCGACCTTTTTCGAGAACGCCAGCGAGAGATCGCCCGTGCCGCCGGCAATATCGAGCACCTGGTCGCCCGGCTGGGGGTTGGCCACCGTGATCGTGTACTTCTTCCACAGGCGATGCAGCCCGGCGGACATGAGGTCGTTCATCACGTCGTACTTGGGTGCCACCGAGTCGAAGACGCTGCGCACGCGCTGCGCTTTTTCCCCTTCATCGACCGTCTTGAAACCGAAGTGGGTAGAAGCCATGGGAAGTTCCTCCGTGTTCTGGTGCTGCCCGGCGCTCAGTGGCTGCTGCAGCCGCCGCCCGATTTCACGGGCATGTCGGCGTCGCGTTCAACGCCCGCTTTTTCTAGGCGACTGTTGTACTCAGTCCACAGCTGATCCTGCTGGGAACCCAGGAAATACAGGTAGTCCCAGCTGAAGATGCCGCTGTCGTGGCCGTCGGTGAAAGTGGGCTGCACCGCGTAGTTGCCCACCGGCTCCAGCGCGAGGATACCGACCTCGCGCTTGCCGGTCTGCAACACCTCCTGCCCGGGGCCGTGGCCCTGCACTTCGGCCGAGGGCGAATAGACCCGCATCAGTTCAAACGGGATGCGGAAGGTGTTGCCATCCGAAAACCCGATCTCCAGCACGCGCGAGGCGCTGTGCACGGTGATGTCCTGGGGTGTCGGGGTGGTCTTGTCGAGTCCGGCCATGGCGGTATTCCTGTTGGGGTGATTCGTTCAGACCAGGACGCGTTCGATGCCGCCCTGGTTCGCCTGGGCAACGTATTCCGGGAGCCAGTCCTTGCCCAGGATCTGGTTCGCCATTTCGACCACGATGTAGTCGGCTTCCAGCAGGCCATTGTTCAGGTCGTCGGTGTAGCGGCTCAGACCCTGCAGGCAGCTCGGGCACGAGGTCAGCATCTTGATGTTCTGCTGCGGCGCCACGGTACCCGCGGCGCGCAGCGTGGCCTCGCCTTTGCGGATCTCTTCTTCCTTGCGGAATCGGATCTGGGTGGAGATGTCGGGGCGCGTGACGCCCAGGGTGCCCGACTCGCCGCAGCAGCGCTTGCTCTCCACCACGTTGTCGCCCACCAGCGCCTTCACCGTCTTCATCGGATCCTGCAGCTTCATCGGCGTGTGGCAGGGGTCGTGGTACAGGTAGCCGCCCTGCCCGGCCGGCAAGGTGATGCCTTTTTCGAGCAGGTATTCGTGGATGTCGATGATGCGGCAGCCGGGGAAGATCTTGTCGAATTCGTAGCCCTGCAGCTGGTCGTAGCAGGTGCCGCAGCTCACCACCACCGTCTTGATGTCGAGGTAGTTGAGCGTGTTGGCCACGCGGTGGAACAGCACCCGGTTGTCGGTGATGATCTTTTCGGCCTTCTCGAACTGACCGCTGCCGCGTTGCGGATAGCCGCAGCACAGGTAACCCGGGGGCAGCACGGTCTGCACGCCGGCGTGCCAGAGCATGGCCTGCGTGGCCAGGCCCACCTGGCTGAAGAGGCGCTCGGAGCCGCAACCGGGGAAATAGAACACCGCCTCGGTCTCGGCCGTGGTGGCCACCGGGTTGCGGATGATGGGCACGTAGTCCTTGTCTTCAATGTCCAGCAAGGCGCGGGCGGTCTTCTTGGGCAGGCCGCCGGGCATCTTCTTGTTGATGAAGTGGATCACCTGCTCTTTGATGGGCGCCGGGCCCAGCGTGGCGGGCGGTGCGGCGGTCTGCTTGCGTGCCAGGCGCTTGAGCAGGTCGTTGGCCAGGCGCTGGGCCTTGAAGCCGATGCCCACCATGGCGCCGCGCATGAGCTTGATGGTTTCCGGGCTGGTCGCGTTCAGGAAGAACATGGCCGCCGCATTGCCCGGGCGGAAGCTCTTCTGGCCCATCTTGCGCAACAGGTTGCGCATGTTCATGGTGACGTCGCCGAAGTCGATCTTCACCGGGCAGGGCGATTCGCACTTGTGGCAGACCGTGCAGTGGTCGGCCACGTCTTCAAACTCCTGCCAATGCTTGATGCTGATGCCGCGGCGCGTCTGCTCCTCGTACAGGAAGGCCTCCACCAGCAGCGAGGTGGCCAGGATCTTGTTGCGCGGGGAATACAGCAGGTTGGCGCGCGGCACGTGCGTGGCACAGACCGGCTTGCACTTGCCGCAGCGCAGGCAGTCCTTGACCGAATCGGCGATGGCGCCGATGTCGCTCTGCTGCATGATCAGCGATTCGTGCCCCATCAGCCCGAAACTGGGCGTGTAGGCGTTGGTGAGGTCGGCTCTGCGCAGGCTGGCGTCGCCCGAGAGCGCGGCTGAGCCGCTGAAATCGCGCAGCAGCTTGCCCTTGTTGAAGCGGCCTTCGGGGTCCACGCGGCCCTTGTAGTCGGCAAAGGGCTGCAGCTCGGCGTCGGTCAGGAATTCGAGCTTGGTGATGCCGATGCCGTGTTCGCCCGAGATCACACCGTCCAGGCTGCGCGCCAGCACCATGATGCGGTTCACCGCCTCGTGCGCGGTCTGCAGCATCTCGTAGTCGTCGCTGTTGACCGGGATGTTGGTGTGCACGTTGCCGTCGCCGGCGTGCATGTGCAGGGCCACCCAGACGCGGCCCTTGAGCACCCGCTGGTGAATGGCGTTGCACTCCGCCAGCAGCGGGCCGAAGGACGAGCCGTTGAAGATCTGTTGCAGCGGCGCACGGATCTGGGTTTTCCAGCTGGCGCGCAGGCGGTGGTCCTGCAGCTGGGGGAACAGCGTGTCCACGTCGCGCAGCCAGCCGGCCCAGAGGGTGCGCACCTCGCGCACCAGCGCCAGGGCCTGCTGCACGCGGTCTTCCAGCAGCTCGGCGCTCGGAATGTCGTTGGCGTCGTCGGACTTGCCCAGCGGCAGGTTGCCGCGGGTGAAGAACGCTTCCAGGGCGTCGGCCAGCTTGAGCTTGTTGCGCAGCGACAGCTCGATGTTGATGCGCTCGATGCCTTCGGTGTACTCGCCCATGCGGGGCAGCGGAATCACCACGTCTTCGTTGATCTTGAAGGCGTTGGTGTGCTTGCTGATGGCCGCGGTGCGCTTGCGGTCGAGCCAGAATTTCTTGCGGGCCTCGGGGCTGATGGCGATGAAGCCTTCACCGCTGCGGCCGTTCGCCAGGCGGATCACCTCGCTGGTGGCGCGGGCCACCGCATCGGCGTCGTCACCCACGATGTCACCGATCAGCACCATCTTGGGCAGGCCGCCATTGCCCTTCTTGCTCTTGGTGGCGTAGCCCACCGCCTTCAGGTATCGGTCGTCCAGGTGCTCCAGGCCGGCCAGGATGGCACCACCGGGGCGCTTCATCTCGGCGAACATGAAGTCCTTGATGTCGACGATGGACGGCACGCAGTCCTTCGGGTTGCCAAAGAACTCCAGGCAGACCGTGCGCACATGGTCGGGCATGCGGTGCACCAGCCAGCGCGCGCTGGTGATCAGGCCGTCACAGCCTTCCTTCTGAATGCCGGGCAGACCGCTCAGGAACTTGTCGGTGACGTCCTTGCCCAGGCCTTCCTTGCGGAAGGTCTTGCCGGGAATGGCCAGCTGTTCGGCTCGGATTGGGGTTTTGCCGTCGGCCTGGAAGTACTGGAGCGAGAAGGTCGCCATGTCGGCGTCGTGGATCTTGCCCAGGTTGTGGTCCAGGCGGGTGACTTCGAGCCACTCGGCCTGCGGCGTGACCATGCGCCAGCTCACCAGGTTGTCCAGCGCGGTGCCCCAGAGCACCGCCTTCTTGCCGCCGGCGTTCATGGCGATGTTGCCGCCGATGCACGAGGCCTCGGCGCTGGTCGGGTCCACCGCGAACACATGGCCCGCACGCTCGGCGGCGTCGGCCACGCGCTGCGTGACCACACCCGCCTCGGTCCACACGGTGGGCAGGGGCTTGTCGTGGCCGGGCACGGCAACCCACTCCACCTCGGTCATGGCTTCGAGCTTTTCGGTGTTGATGACCGCGCTCTTCCAGGTGAGGGGAATGGCGCCGCCGGTGTAGCCGGTGCCGCCCCCGCGCGGAATGATGGTCAGGCCGAGTTCGAAGCAGCCTTTCACTAGGCGGGCCATCTCGGTTTCGGTGTCGGGCGTGAGCACCACGAACGGGTACTCCACGCGCCAGTCGGTCGCATCGGTCACGTGCGACACGCGCGAGAGGCCGTCGAACTTGATGTTGTCGTGCGCAGTCAGCTTGCGCAGCGTCTTGTTGGCGCGCTGGCGCAAGGCGGCCATTTCGTCGAACGAGCTGGCGAAGCGGTCCACCGCCGCCTTGGCGGCCTGCAGCAGCTCGGCCACCAGCGCGTCGCGGCTGGCGTCGTCGTCCGGGGTGCGGCGTTTCTGCACCTCGCCGAGGCGGTGGCGCAGGGCGTCCACCAGCTGCTGGCGGCGCTTGGGCGTATCGAGCAGGTCGTCTTGCAGGTAGGGGTTGCGCTGCACCACCCAGATATCGCCCAGCACCTCGTACAGCATGCGGGCCGAGCGGCCGGTGCGGCGCTCGCCGCGCAACTCGTCCAGCAGGGTCCACGCCCGATCACCCAACAAACGGATCACGATTTCGCGATCCGAGAAAGACGTGTAGTTGTAGGGAATTTCGCGCAGGCGCGGCGCTTCCTCGGCGGTGGATCTGAGGAGCGAAAGCGGGGTGGGTGCGTTCATGGAAGTGGCAGACGCCATCGGATCAGAGCAGAACATTCGATGGTACCGCAGGCCCTGCTACCGTCCTTCGGTTTGCCGCGATGTCCTGTGCGACCATGCGGCCAAGTGGTGCCGTCCCGTGCAGCGCTCTCACTGCGCGGTCTCACCTCGGATTCAATACACCGACACCCATGGAACAAGCCCACCCGGACCTGCATCCTTTCAGCGACCGCTGGCCCTATCCGCGCTGGATCGCCCACCGGGGTGCTGGTCTGCTCGCGCCGGAGAATACCCTGACCGCCTTTGCCCTGGGCGCCCGGCATGGGTACCGAATGTTCGAATGTGACGTGAAGCTGAGCGCCGACGGCGTGCCGTTTCTCCTGCACGACAAGACGCTGGAGCGCACCACCAGCGGCACGGGCCCGGCCGGTGACCGCTCCTGGGCGGAACTGGCGCAACTGGACGCAGGCACCTGGCACTCTCCCGCGTTTGCAGGCGAACGCCTGCTCTCGCTGGACGAGCTGGCCGACTGGTGCCAGCGAGACGGCTGCTGCATCAACCTGGAAATCAAGCCGAGCCCGGGCACCGAACGCCTGACCGGCCGCGAGGTGGCGCGCCATGCCGCGCAGCTGTGGAAGAACGCCCCCCTTCCCCCGCTGCTCACGTCGTTCAAGGTCGACGCACTCGCCGGCGCACGCGAAAGCGCACCCCAGCTGCCGCGTGGTCTGTTGCTGGAAACCTGGTGGCCGAACTGGTGCGAAGCAGCCGTGGCGCAGGGTTGTGTCGCGGTGGTCTGCAAACACACGCTCTGGGACGACACCCGACGGGCGCAGGCGCGAAGCGCCGGCCTGCGGACCCTGGCGTACACCGTGAACGACGAAGACGCCGCAGAGCGCCTGCTGGCCCTGGGCATTGACGGCATCATCACCGACCGGGTGGACCTGTTCAATCCAGCCGCATGACGTGCCGGGCTGGCCGCTTACCGCCGCTGTAGCCACCACCCGAGCGTGCCCTGCACCAGCACCAGCGCCGCGTAAGTGGTCATTCGGGCGTCTCGCCCTTCCATCAGCAACCCCGCCACCAGGACCAGCACCCCGGCTCCGAACAGCAGGCCCACCGCCACGAGCCAGCGGGGCTTTCCCTGCCGTCCGGCGGCTCGCCAGCGTGGCGCCAGCGCCAGCATCAAGGCCATGAACAGCGCCGGTGCCACGAACCCGGCCAGGTGCCCAAACCCTTCGATGAATGTCATGGTGGAAAACCCGGCGCTGGCATAAGCCTTCAATTTTATAATCGACGAATGTCTGTCTGGGCCCTCGGCATCAACCACCACACCGCACCCCTTGATTTGCGGGGCCGGTTCGCGTTCGCGCTCGACCAGATCCAGCCCACGCTGCACGGTTACCGCCAGAGCCTGACACGACAGCCCGAGGCCACCCTGCTCTCCACCTGCAACCGCACCGAGCTGTACGGCGCCGGTGACCAGTCGGCCGTGGACCCGACCCTGGACTGGCTGGCCCAGACGGGCGGCGTGAGCACACAGGTGCTGCGCGACCATGCCTATGTGCTGCGCGAAGACCAGGCGGCACGGCATGCCTTCCGGGTGGCCAGCGGGCTGGACAGCATGGTGCTCGGCGAAGCACAGATCCTGGGGCAGATGAAGGACGCGGTGCGTGCCGCGAGCGACGCGGGCGCCCTGGGCACCACCCTGCACCAGCTGTTCCAGCGCTCCTTCGCCGTGGCCAAGCAGGTGCGCACGTCCACCGAAATCGGCGCCCACTCCATCAGCATGACGGCAGCGGCCGTGCGACTGGCTGGCCAGCTGTTCGAGGATCTGCGCGACATCCGGGTGCTGTTCGTGGGCGCGGGCGACATGATCGAACTGGCGGCCACGCACTTCGCCGCCAAGACCCCGAAAAGCATGGCCATTGCCAATCGCACGCTGGAGCGTGGCGAGAAATTGGCCAGCCGTTTCGGCGCCGAGGTGATGCGCCTGGCCGATGTGCCCGAACGCCTGCACGAATTCGATGCCGTGATCAGCTGCACGGCCAGCACCCTGCCCATCATCGGCCTCGGGGCGGTGGAGCGCGCCTTGAAGAAGCGCCGCCACCGGCCCATGTTCATGGTCGACCTGGCCGTGCCGCGCGACATCGAAATGGACGTCAAGGCCCTGGACGACGTGTACCTGTACACCGTGGACGACCTCGCCTCGGTAGTGCAGACCGGCAAGGACCACCGGCAGGCCGCCGTGGCGCAGGCAGAAGCCATCATCGACGCGGGTGTGCTGAGCTTCATGCACTGGATGGAGCAGCGCGACCCAGCCAAAGGCGTGGTGCCGCTGATCCAGCAGATCAACGCCCAGGCCGACGCCTGGCGCACCGCCGAACTGGCGCGCGCCCGCAAGCTCCTGGCCAGGGGCGAGCCCGTGGATGCGGTGCTTGAAGCCCTGTCGCGCGGACTCACCCAGAAGATGCTGCACGGCACCCTCGCCGAGCTGCACGCCGGTGACAGCGCCGCGCGCGCGGCCACGGCCCAGACGGTGTCCCGTCTGTTCCTGCGCGACGAACCGCGGCGCACCACGCGCGAACCCCAACTCTAGCCACCAGGGCGGCACCGCCCAGCGGTGCCGCCCGGCGGTGAGCCGGGCGCCCGGCCATTGCACGGACCCTTCCACCATGAAACCTTTTGTCCGCGACACCCTGCTGCGCCAGCGCGTGCGCCTGCACGAGCTGGACGCCCTGCTCTCAGCCACGGATGTGGTAGACGACATGGAGCGCTTTCGCACCCTGAGCCGCGAACACGCCGACGCCTCGGTGATCGTCGAGGTGTTCAACCGCTACCTGCAGCGCGAGGCCGACCGCCATTCGTCCGAGGAACTGCTGGGCGACCCCGAAATGGCCGAGATGGCCCGCGAAGAAATCGACAGTGCCCAGGCCGACATGGCCGCGCTCGACATGGAGCTGCAACAACTCCTGCTGCCGCGCGACCCCGACGACGAGCGCAACGCGTTCCTGGAAATCCGCGCCGGCACGGGCGGCGACGAGTCAGCCCTGTTCGCCGGTGACCTGGCCCGGCTCTACACCCGCTACGCCGAGCGCCAGGGCTGGACGGTCGAGATCGTCAGCGAATCCCCGAGCGAGCTCGGCGGCTACAAGGAAGTGGTGCTGCGTATCGTGGGCCGGGGGGCCTACGGCAAGCTGCGGTTTGAGTCGGGCGGCCACCGCGTGCAACGTGTACCGGCCACCGAAACCCAGGGCCGCATCCACACCAGCGCCGCCACCGTGGCCGTGATGCCCGAGCCCGACGAGACCGAGGCCGTGAAGCTCAACCCGGCCGAACTGCGCATCGACACCTACCGCGCCAGCGGCGCCGGCGGCCAGCACATCAACAAGACCGATTCGGCCGTGCGTGTGACGCACCTGCCCACCGGCCTCACCGCCGAGTGCCAGGACGGCCGCAGCCAGCACAGCAACAAAGCCAAGGCCCTGCAGGTGCTGCAGGCGCGGCTGCAGGAAAAAGACCGCAGCGAACGCGCCGCCAAGGAAGCCGCCACGCGCAAAGGCCTCATCGGCAGCGGCGACCGCAGCGACCGCATCCGCACCTACAACTTCCCGCAGGGCCGCCTGACCGACCACCGCATCAACCTCACGCTGTACAAGCTGCTGATGGTGATGGAAGGCGACCTGGACGAGGTGGTGCACGCGCTGCAGGTGGCCCGCGGCGCCGAGCTGCTGGCCGAGCTGGAACAGCGCAACAGCCTCTGACCGGCATGACACACACCGCACGCACGCTCGGTCAGGCGCTGGCGCAGGCCCGCGAACAGGGGCTGGACCGGCTGGACGCGCAGATGCTGCTGCTACAGGCACTGGGCCGCCCCACGGATCAGCGCGCGTGGCTGCTGAGTCACGACACCGACCCCGTGCCGGATAGCGCGGAGGCGCGGTTCGACACGCTTGCCCAGCGCCGCCTGAACGGCGAGCCCATGGCCTATCTCACCGGCGAGCAGGAGTTCTTCGGGCTGATGCTGCACGTGGACCCGCGCGTGCTCGTGCCCCGTGCCGACACCGAGACCCTGGTGGAGTGGGCGCTGGACGTCCTGCGCAGCGCACCGAGCAGCGGGGCAGGCGCCGAGGTGCTGGACCTGGGGACCGGCAGTGGCGCGATCGCTCTGGCCGTCCAGTCGGCTTGTCCGGTTGCCCGTGTGAGCGCCACCGACGCCAGCCCGCTGGCGCTGGCGGTGGCACGTGCCAACGCCGCTCGTCTGCACCTGGCTGTCGGTTTCCACGCAGGCCACTGGCTGGACGCGGTGCCCGGTCGCCTGTTCGACCTGATCGTCAGCAACCCGCCCTACATCGCCGACCACGACCCCCATCTGCCGGCGCTCGCCCATGAGCCCCGCTCCGCCTTGACGGCGGGCAGCGACGGTCTGGACGATCTGCGCGCCATCATCAACGGGGCGGCCGCGGGCGCCCTGCGTCCCGGCGGCTGTCTGCTGCTGGAGCACGGGTACGATCAGGCCCCAGCCGTACGACAGCTGCTCCAGTCAGCGGGTTTCGACCAGGTCAGCAGCCGCACCGACCTCGCGGGCATCGAGCGCTGCAGTGGAGGCTGCTGGCCGCAGCAGCGATAATCGGCCCTGTTTCCGGGTCGCTTCCGACCCATCCGCCAAAGGACCCCAGCCATGAGCGACGCCCAAACCCGAATCGACCAACTGGTCAAATCCAACGACATCGTGCTCTTCATGAAGGGCAACGCGAGTTTCCCCATGTGCGGCTTCTCCGGCCGCGCCATCCAGATCCTGAAGGCCTGCGGCGTCGAGCCCAAGACCATCCAGACTGTCAACGTGCTGGAAGACGACGGCATTCGCCAGGGCATCAAGGAATACAGCAACTGGCCCACCATTCCACAGCTCTATGTCAAGGGCGAGTTCATTGGCGGCTCGGACATCATGATGGAGATGTACGAATCGGGTGAGCTGCAACAGGTGATCACCGGCCAGGCCTGATCCCCCACCACGCGAGGTTCAACCTGCACCAGCACACGGCCACCTTCGGGTGGCTTTGTTGTTTCTGGCTGCACCACGCCGGTGCGCGTTGGGCGAGGTCTCGCTGTCAACGCCATTTCCCCCGGGCTTTTCCTGCATTGAGATCCGGCACGGCTTGTGCTTGAATGAAAGCGTTGCCGAACCCATCAAGGAGAACCGCATGAGCTCCCGCAGCCTGGTCCCTTCAACCTCTCTCGGACTGCCCATCGCACAGATGCGCAGCGTGTTCAGTGCCGACGACGTCGAGCGCAAACTGGCCAAGCTGCAGGCCAGCGGCAACGAGCGCGAGTTCGATGTGCTGCGCAACACCTGGCAGCGCATGCTGGAGCGCGGCCCGCAGCGCTTCGCGGTCAAGCCTTCGGGCGTGCCCGACATGGCGCCGTTGTACGACCTGCTGCCCAATTTTGGTGACGTGCTGGATGACGTGAAGCGCCACGTCGCCCTGAGCCAGGACAGCCGCGACAGCCTGGAGGTCACGCCCATCCTGCTGCTCGGGCCCCCGGGCGTGGGCAAGACCCATTTCGCGCGACAGATTGCCGACCTGCTGGGCACCAGCATGAGCCTGGTGCCCATGAGCTCCATGACGGCCGGCTGGCTGCTGTCGGGTTCGTCGTCGCAATGGAAAGGCGCCAAGCCGGGCAAGGTGTTTGAAGCCCTGGTGGACGGCCAGTATGCGAATCCGGTGATCGTGGTGGACGAAATCGACAAGGCCAGCGCCGACGCCCAGTACGACCCGCTGGGCGCGCTCTACAGCCTGCTGGAGCACGACACGGCGCAGAATTTCGTGGACGAATTCGCCGAGGTTCCCATCGACGCCAGCCAGGTGATCTGGATCACCACCGCCAACGACGAGCGCGCCATTCCCGAGCCCATCCGCAACCGGATGAACGTTTTCGAGATCGCCCCGCCCTCGCCCGAGGCGGCGCGCAAGATCGCGGCCCACCTGTACCGCGGCATCCGGGGTGAACACGACTGGGGGCAGCGCTTCGACCCCGAACCAGCCGACGACGTGCTCGACCAGCTGGCCGCCCTGGCGCCGCGCGAAATGCGCCGGGCACTCGTGACCGCCTTTGGCAACGCCCGCCTGGACAACCGCTACACGCTGGAGCCCCAAGACCTGCCGCGCACCGGTGGCGCCAAAAGCCGGATCGGTTTCCTTCAGTGAGCCGGCGCACCGGCGTTCTCAAACGTCGGCGTGCGTCCAGTTCCGGGCTGCCGCGTACACCGCGTTGGGGTACTCGGCGCGCCCCCGGCTTCCGTTGTAGCGCCCCAGGGCCATGAACATGTCGCCGCGTTCGCGGTCGAGGTAATGGCGCAGGATCACGCAGCCGAAACGTATATTGGTCTGCATGTGAAACAGCTGCGCCGGATCGCCGTCGCCGATCACGCGCGACCAGAACGGCATGATCTGCATGTAGCCTCGCGCACCCACGCTGGAGATCGCGAATTTTCGAAACGCGCTTTCCACCTGGATCAGACCGAGCACCAGCGTCACGTCCAGGCCCGCCCGGCGACTCTCGTACCAGACGGTCTGCAAGAATTCAACGCGGGTCTGGAAGTCGGGTTTGCGACGGTGCAAGCGATCACCCATGGCACCGAGCCAGCGCAGGTAGACCAGCCGCTTCTCCATGTCGCTGAACTCGGGTACAGGCGGAGCACCACGGGCCACGGCTGCGCTCAGCGCGCTGCGCACCGAATCGGCCAGCGGTTCTTCCAGTTGCCCCCCGGCCAGCGCAAGACCAGGGACTGCCGAGGCGCCGACCAACAGCGTGAGGCTGGAAGCCGACAGCAGGCAGCGCCTGCGCGTCAGCCCTGCACGGGCACCGGCATCAGCTTCGGCAGCCGTACCAGATGCCTGCGGAATGGGCCCGGACCCGGCGCGCGACCCGGATTTCATCCGGCAATCTTGCCCTTCAGCCAGGCCGGCAGCTCGACCACCGCCACGGGTGTGGCGGCGGCGTCGCGCCGATGCTGGTACTCCACCTGTCCGCTTTTCAGCCCGCGGTCGCCGATGGTCACGCGGTGGGGCACACCGATGAGCTCCCAGTCAGCGAACATCGCACCCGGGCGCTCGCCGCGGTCGTCCAGCAGCACGTCAACACCCTGCGCCAGCAACGCTGCATACAGCGCCTCGGCTGCGGCCTTCACCTCTGCGCTGCGGTCCATGCCGATGGGGCAGATCACCACCGTGAAAGGCGCGAGTGCGTCAGGCCAGATGATGCCGCGCGCGTCGTGGTTCTGCTCGATGGCAGCCGCTGGCAGCCGGGTGACGCCGATGCCATAGCAACCCATCTCGAAATGCGCGGGCTTGCCGTCTTCACCGAGGAAGGTGGCATTCATGGCCCTGCTGTACTTGGTGCCCAGGTAGAAGATATGGCCCACCTCGATGCCCCGCTCGATCGCCAGCACGCCACGCCCATCGGGCGATGCGTCACCCTCGACCACATTGCGCAGATCGGCCACCACGTCGGGTTCGGGCAAGTCACGGCCCCAGTTCACCCCGGTCATGTGGAAATCGGGTTCGTTGGCACCGCAGATCCAGTCGGCCATGACGGCCACCTCGCGGTCCACCACCAGCTTCACCGGCTGCCGCAGCCCGATGGGACCGAGGTAGCCCGGCTTGCAACCGAAGTGCGCTTCGATCTCACCGAGCGTGGCGAAGCGGAAGCCGGCATTCAGGCCGGGCACCTTGCCGACCTTGACCTCGTTCATGTCGTGATCGCCACGCAGCAACAACAGCCAGACCTGCGAGCCGACGATTTCGCCGCGTTCGTTCAGCGTGTCCGTGGCCAACACCAGTGACTTCACGGTGGTGGCCAGCGGCACGCCCAGCAGCTGTGCCACGTCGGCACAGGTGCTCTTGCCCGGGGTAGGCGTCCTGGCCATGACAGCCAAGGCGGCCGGGCGCGGGCCCGCGGGCGCCAGCGCCTCGGCTTTCTCCATGTTGGCCGCGTAGTCGCTGGTGGGGCAGTAGACGATGGCGTCTTCGCCCGTGGCGGCGATGACCTGGAACTCTTCACTCAGATCCCCGCCGATCGCGCCGCTGTCGGCCGCCACCGCGCGGTAGCGCAGGCCGAAACGGTCAAAGATGCGCCGGTACGCATCGGCCATCACCTCATAGCTCTTCTTGGCCGCGGCTTCGTCACGGTCGAAGCTGTAGGCGTCCTTCATGATGAACTCGCGCCCGCGCATCAGACCAAAGCGCGGCCGGCGCTCGTCGCGAAACTTGGTCTGGATCTGGTACAGGTTCTTGGGCAGCTGCTTGTAACTGCGCAACTCTTGGCGGGCGATGTCAGTGACGACTTCCTCGCTGGTGGGCTGCACGATGAAATCGCGGTCGTGCCGGTCCTTGATACGCAGGAGTTCAGGCCCCATCTTCTCGAAGCGCCCGGTTTCCTGCCAGAGTTCGGCCGGCTGGATCACTGGCATGGTCAGCTCCACCGCGCCGGCCCGGTTCATCTCTTCACGGATGATGGCCTCGACCTTGTGGATCACGCGCAGCCCCATGGGCATGTAGCTGTAAATGCCGGCGCCGAGCTTCTTGATCATGCCCGCACGGGTCATGAGCTGGTGGCTGACAACCTCGGCATCGGCCGGGGCTTCTTTCAGGGTCGTGATCAGGAACTGGGAAGCTTTCATGGGCAGGGGCTGCCAATGTGGCAGCAGGGTTCAGCAAGAACAGTGGAGGGTTTTCATCGGGACGAAATGAGGCACCGCTGAAGAGAAACCTGAGGGTATCGGCCTCTCGATGGGTGGGCGATCACTTCGCAAGGCACCAATGGCGATGCATAATGAATACAGTTTAAAAATTTGGGGTTGATTATGCTTGACAGGGAAGGCTTCAGGCCCAATGTCGGCATCATTCTGCTCAACCAGAGAAACCAGGTGTTCTGGGGCAAACGCATCCGCTCCCACTCCTGGCAGTTCCCGCAAGGTGGCATCGATCGGGGTGAAACACCCGAGCAAGCGATGTACCGCGAACTGCACGAGGAAGTGGGCCTGATGCCCGAACACGTGAGTATTGTGGCCCGCACGCGGGACTGGTTGCGCTACGAGGTGCCTGACCGTTTCATTCGACGCGACGCACGGGGTCATTACAAGGGTCAAAAGCAGATCTGGTATTTGCTGCGCTTGGTGGCGCACGACTGGAACCTGAACCTGCGCGCGACCAGCCACCCCGAGTTCGACGCCTGGCGCTGGCACGACTACTGGGTCCCGCTGGACGTGGTGGTCGAGTTCAAGCGGGGCGTCTACGAGATGGCCCTCACCGAACTGGCGCGATACTTGCCACGCCACGACCAACGCAACCGCTTCCTGCGAGGTGGCGCTCGATCCTTTCGCCACGGGGACGAGGCCGAGGCAGCGCACCCGCCCTTCGTGGGCATGCCCCCCGGGCTGGAACTGCCGCCCGGCGCCAGCTTCGATCCGGACCCGCAAAGCAATCTTCGAAACGCCACCGAGCGTTCCCTGCTCGCCCATCCGAAGCAATGACCGGCCCAAGGGGCAAAAAAACGCCAGGGTTTCGCCTGCGGGGCGGCGCGCACCCAGGAATTTTTACGCGGCATGCTCCCTGCTGATCCTTGCGACTCCGCTCAGCTGGACCTCGCCCGGAACGTGGACGGGTTGTTGACGGAAAACCCAGCGCCACCCGGCGTCGGCCAGGCGGGCCACGTTGCCCCGTGCAACTCGGGCCGACTGGATCAGCTTGAGCCTTAGCTGCGGGTCAGCACCAGGTTGTCTCGGTGGATCATCTCGGGCTCCGCGGCATAACCCAGCAAGCGCTCAAAATCGGATGATGATTTGCGGCACAGCAGGCGGGCTTCCGAACTGGCGTAGTTCGCCAGGCCTCGGGCCACTTCCCGCCCCTGGCTGTCACAAACAGCAATCACGTCGCCACGGGAAAAATCGCCATCCACCGAGGTCATGCCGATGGGCAGGAGGCTCTTGCCTTCGCCCACGATCTTGACCACCGCCCCGTCGTCCACTCGCACCGATCCGCGCATCTGCAAATGATCGGCCATCCAGCGCTTGCGGGCCTGGTGTTTGGCCGTTTGCGCCAGCAGACAGGTGCCGATGGCTTCGCCTGCGCACAAGCGCAACAGGACCTGCGGCTCGCGGCCCCAGGCAATGATGGTGGAGGCACCCGAACCAGCCGCTCGCTTGGCCGCCAGGATCTTGGTGATCATGCCGCCACGACCGATGCTGGAGCCGACCCCCCCGGCCATCGCTTCCAGCACGGGATCGCCAGCACGCGCCACATGCACGAACTGGGCGGTCGGGTCACGCCGCGGGTCGGCCGTGTACAGACCTTTTTGGTCCGTCAGGATCACCAGCACATCGGCTTCCACCAGGTTCGCCACCAGCGCGCCCAGCGTGTCGTTGTCACCGAACTTGATCTCGTCGTTGACGACCGTGTCGTTCTCGTTGATCACCGGTACAACCCCCAGTTGCAGCAAGGTCACCAGCGTTGAACGGGCATTGAGATAGCGCTCCCGGTCTGCCAGATCGGCGTGGGTGAGCAATACCTGCGCGCTGCCAACGCCACAGGCGCGCAGCTTGGTCTCGTACATCTGCACCAGCCCCATTTGCCCGACGGCGGCCGCGGCCTGCAACTCGTTGATCTCCTGGGGACGGACTGTCCAGCCAAGGCGTTTCATGCCCTCAGCCACCGCGCCGCTGCTGACCATGATCAACTCACGCCCCTGCTTCACGAGGGCGGCCAGCTGTTCGCTCCACTGGCCGATGGCCTCTTCGTCCAGTCCACGCCCTTCGTTGGTCACCAGACTGGAACCCACCTTCACGACGATGCGGCGGGCGGTTTGGAGCACCGGCGCCGACGCAAGCTCCAGGACATTCATCGAGACTTCAGGCTGCATGGTGGAGACGCGCGCCATTGCACGCTTGGATGAACAAAAAACTCGGAGGCGATCAGCCCGCGTCGGGCGCGTTCACAAACCGCGGATCGATATCGACGGGCGCCTGTTGTGCCTGATGCACCTTGGCGATGTGCTCATACACCTTCTGCACCAGCATCTCGCAACCCTCACGCGTGAGCGCCGAGATCTCGAACACGGGGCCCTTGTATTTCAGGCGCTTCACAAAGTCTTTGACCAGCGCCTCGCGCTCCTCGGCCGGCACCATGTCCAGCTTGTTGAGCACCAGCCAGCGCGGCTTCTCGTGCAGCTTGGGATCGAACTTCTTGAGCTCGGCCACGATGGCCTTGGCCTGCGCCACGGGGTCGACACCATCGTCAAACGGGGCCACGTCCACAAGATGCAGCAGCAGGCGGGTGCGCTGCAGGTGGCGCAGGAACTGGTGGCCCAGACCCGCTCCCTCCGAGGCGCCTTCGATCAGTCCAGGCACGTCGGCCACGACGAAACTCTTTTCCGGCGCGACGCGCACCACGCCCAGGTTGGGATGCAGCGTGGTGAAGGGGTAGTCCGCGATCTTGGGGCGGGCATTGGAAATGGCCGAGATCAGCGTGGACTTGCCTGCGTTGGGCATACCGAGCAGACCCACATCGGCCAGCACTTTCAGCTCCAGCCTGAGCGTCTTGCGATCCCCTGGCCAGCCCATCGTCTTCTGGCGCGGTGCACGGTTGGTCGAGCTCTTGTAGTGCATGTTGCCAAAGCCGCCGTCACCGCCCTTGGCGATGATGATCTGCTCGCCGGGTTGCAGCAGCTCGTGCAGCACTTCGCCGGTTTCGGCATCCGCGATGATGGTGCCGACCGGCATCTTCAGCACGATGTCGTCACCCTTGACACCGAACATGTCAGAACCTTTCCCGTGCTCGCCGCGGTGTGCCTCGAAGCGGCGCGTGTAGCGGAAATCCACCAGCGTGTTCAGGCTCGCGTCGGCCACCGCGTAGATGTTGCCGCCCCGGCCGCCATCGCCGCCGTCGGGTCCGCCGAACTCCTTGTACTTCTCATGACGGAACGACGCGCAGCCGTTGCCGCCATCGCCCGCAGCGACATCGATCGTGGCTTCGTCCACAAATTTCATGACTGTCTTTCCAGCAACATCTCAAACAAGGGATGGAATGTCTGAACATCCCAAGACCAGCAATACAAAAAGCCCGCGCGTGCGGGCCTTTTGTATGGAGGTCGTCACCAGCGCCACTGGATCGCCCGGCAGTTCAGGCCTGGCCACCCAATGGCACCCCACATCACAAAGGCGTGATGCTGACGGTCTGGCGGTTCAGTTCGCCCTTGATGGCGAAGCTGACGCGGCCATCGACCGTGGCAAAAATCGTGTGGTCCTTGCCCAGGCCCACGTTCAGACCGGGGTGGAACTTGGTGCCGCGCTGGCGCACGATGATCGAGCCTGCGCTGACCACTTCGCCGCCGAACGCTTTCACGCCGAGCATCTTGGGCTTGGAATCGCGCCCGTTTCGCGTTGAGCCGCCGCCTTTTTTCTGTGCCATGGTTGTTTACTCCTCAGCCTGCGATCGACGCAATCTGCAATTCGGTGAAATTCTGACGGTGACCCTGGCGCTTCTGGTAGTGCTTGCGACGGCGCATCTTGAAGATGTGCACCTTGTCGTGCCTGCCGTGTGCCACCACCGTGACCGTGACCGTTGCGCCGGAAACCAAGGGAGTGCCTACCTTGATCTCGCTGCCGTTGCCGACTGCCAGAACCTGGTCAAACACGATCTCTTGGCCCACATCCGCAGCAATCTGTTCTACTTTAATTTTTTCGCCAGCGGCAACACGATACTGTTTGCCACCGGTTTTTATGACCGCGTACATATGAACCTCTTGAAAAAAATCCACGAATGGACACTCAGCAGACCAAATTCTGCTGAGCCGAAGATTTTAGCATGAGCAGCTGTGGCAGCCCAAGCATCGGCTGTCGCTCCGACCATCGGCACCTCCCGCCGGCCCGGCGCCAGGGCGCCGCCCCGCGTTTCTATAATCCGACGGTTGCCCGCCCAGGGCCCACCCGTTTGCATGCCTGCATTTTGACCACCACGCACCGCCCCTCCGCCAGCCCACTGGAGCTGATTCAACCCGACATGAACCGGGTCGACCAGGTCATTGGCGCACGACTCGCGTCCGACGTGCCCTTGGTTCGTGAAGTGGCGCAATACACCATCTCAGCAGGCGGAAAACGTCTGCGCCCCGCCCTCCTCCTTCTGATGAGCGGCGCCCTGGGCAGCCAGCACGAACACCGCCACACCCTGGCCGCCGTGGTGGAGTTCATCCACACGGCCACACTGCTGCACGACGATGTGGTCGATGAATCGACCCTGCGGCGCGGTCGCGAGACCGCGAACGAGCGTTTTGGCAATGCGGCAAGTGTGCTGGTGGGCGACTTTCTGTATTCCCGAGCATTTCAGATGATGGTGGATGTGAACGACATGCGCGTGATGCAGGTGCTGTCGGACGCCACCAACGTGATCGCTGAGGGGGAAGTGCTCCAGCTCATGAACATGCACGACGCATCTCTGAGCGAAGCCGACTACCTGCGCGTGATCCGCTCGAAAACGGCCAAGCTTTTCGAAGCAAGTGCCCGCCTGGCAGCCATTCTCATCGGCGCACCTGCAGCAACCGAAGCCTTGTGCGCCACCTATGGCCAGGCCCTGGGCACGGCGTTCCAGGTCATCGATGACGTGCTGGATTACGAAGGCAGCACCAACGAGCTGGGCAAGAACCTGGGCGACGATTTGCGCGAAGGCAAGGTGACATTGCCCATCATCTGCGCCTTGCGGCGCGCGTCTGAACCCCAGCAAGCCCGAATCCGCTCGGCCATCGAGGACGGTGACATGGCCCACCTCGACGCCATATTGGCCATCATTGCAGACACAGGGGCGCTGGATGCAGCGCGCGCCAGCGCGTCTGCCGAAGCGCAGCGCGCCATCAACGCCGCCCGGCAATTGCCTCAAAATGCCTATACCGAGGCTTTGCTACAATTGGCGTCTGGATTGCTGGAGCGCCGCTCCTAGCCTCCACGGCGGCTGCCCCAGCCGCTGTTCGAAGGTCGTCATCAAGACCTTTCGGGGTGTAGCTTAGCCTGGTAGAGCGCTACGTTCGGGACGTAGAGGCCGGAGGTTCGAATCCTCTCACCCCGACCATTTCCCCATCATGTGAATCTGTATCGAACGGCCTGTGGCCGCCTCGGGCACCACCGCGTTCAGCCCTCATTAAGGCGCAGTCCATTCAACGCGGCAAAGGGACCACAGGGCGCCACCGTAACGGCCCAGTGCTTGAATTACGTTAGATTACGGTTTATGGCGTCTGTCGATACGGTGATTCAGGAACCTCTCTCCATGGCCCTGCCGGGCCTGGGGCGAGCGCTTGTGGCCGCCGGCAAACTGGGCCAGCGTGCCGCAGAGGATTTGTATAAGAAGGCGCAAAGCGGCCGAACCAGTTTCATTGCCGAACTGACGGGTTCAGGTGCCGTATCGGCAGCCGACATGGCCCACACCATGTCGGCTGCCTACGCAGCGCCACTGCTGGATCTGGACGCCATCGACTCGGCCCGGCTGCCAAAAGGTCTGCTGGACCCCAAGATTTGTGCCGACTACCGCATTGTGGTGCTGAGCAAGCGCAGCAACCGTCTGATGGTGGCCACAGCCGATCCAGCCGATCAGCAGGCAGCGGAAAAGATCAAGTTTGCCACGCAGATGGGCGTGGACTGGGTCATCGCCGAATACGACAAGCTCAGCAAGCTGGTCGATGCCCAGAACACCAGCGCCAACGAGGCGATGGACAACATCATCGGCGGCGATTTCGAATTCGACGAAGCCTCCACCGAGGCCGTGGTCGCCGACACGAACGAAAAGACCAGCGAAGTCGATGACGCGCCGGTCGTGAAGTTCTTGCACAAGATGCTGCTGGACGCGTTCAACATGCGCGCCTCGGACCTGCATTTCGAGCCCTACGAGCACGTCTACCGGGTGCGGTTCCGTGTCGATGGCGAACTGCGCGAAATCGCCACGCCGCCCATTGGCATCAAGGACAAGCTGGCATCGCGCATCAAGGTGATCTCACGGATGGACATTTCCGAGAAGCGGGTGCCACAGGACGGGCGCATGAAGCTCAAGATCGGGCCCGACCGGGTGATCGATTTTCGCGTCAGCACGCTGCCCACCCTGTTCGGCGAGAAGATCGTGATCCGTATTCTCGACCCGAGCAGTGCGAAGGTCGGCATCGATGCGCTCGGCTACGAACCCGAAGAGAAAAAACGCCTGATGCATGCCATCAGCCGGCCCTACGGCATGGTGCTGGTGACCGGCCCCACGGGCTCAGGCAAAACGGTGTCGCTCTACACCTGCCTCAACATCCTGAACCAGCCCGGCATCAACATCTCCACCGCGGAAGACCCGTCGGAAATCAACCTCCCTGGCGTGAACCAGGTGAACGTGAACGAGAAGGCAGGGCTGACCTTTGCCGCCGCCCTCAAGGCTTTTCTGCGCCAGGACCCCGACGTGATCATGGTGGGCGAGATCCGCGACCTGGAAACGGCCGACATCTCCATCAAGGCCGCGCAGACGGGTCACATGGTGCTCTCAACGTTGCACACCAACGACGCGCCCACCACGCTCACCCGCATGATGAACATGGGCATTCCCACGTTCAACATTGCCTCCAGCGTCATCCTGATCACCGCCCAACGCCTGGCGCGGCGCCTGTGCCCCAACTGCAAGGTACCGCTGGACGTGCCGCGCAAGGCCCTGATCGATGCCGGGTACAAAAGTGAAGAGCTCGACGGCACCTGGACACCGTACCGGCCGGTTGGCTGCTCGGCGTGCAACAACGGCTACAAGGGGCGGGTCGGCATCTACCAGGTGATGCCCATATCGGAAGAAATCCAGCGCATCATCTTGCGCGGCGGCAGCGCACTGGACATTGCCAAGCAGGCCAGCCTGGAAGGCGTTCGCACATTGCGCGAATCGGGCCTGCTCAAGGTCAAGCAGGGCATGACGTCCCTGGAAGAAGTGCTCAGCGTCACCAACGAGTGACACGGCCGTAGACACAAGACGTTGAGGACAACATGGCAAGCGCAGCACCCAAGACCATCAAGGACTTTGTTTTCGAATGGGAAGGCAAAGACCGCAGCGGCCGCACGGTGCGAGGCGAAACCCGAGCGGTGGGGGAGAACCAGGTGCTGGCCGCCCTGCGTCGGCAGGGCATCATCCCGGGCAAGGTGAAAAAGCGCCGCATGTCGGCGGGCAAGCGCATCAAGCCCAAGGACATCGCGATCTTCACCCGCCAGCTCGCCACGATGATGAAGGCCGGGGTGCCCCTGCTTCAGGCCTTCGACATTGTCGGCCGTGGCAATGCCAACCCCAGCGTCACCAAACTGCTCAACGACATCCGCACCGATGTGGAGACCGGCACCTCGCTCAGTGCTGCCTTCCGCAAGCATCCGCGGTATTTCGACACTCTCTACTGCAACCTGATCGAAGCTGGCGAGGCCGCTGGCATCCTGGAAGAGTTGCTGGACCGGCTCGCGGTGTACATGGAAAAGACCGAGGCGATCAAGTCGAAGATCAAGTCGGCGCTGATGTACCCCATCTCCGTGCTCGTCGTGGCGTTCGTGGTGGTGGCGGTGATCATGATCTTCGTGATCCCCTCGTTCAAGGAAGTTTTCTCATCGTTTGGCGCCGACCTCCCAGCACCGACCCTTTTGGTCATTGCGATCAGCGAGTTCTTTGTCGCTTATTGGTGGCTGATCTTTGGCGGCATCGGCGGCACCATCTACTTCTTTATCCAGGCTTGGAAGCGCAGCGAGAAAATGCAGATGCTCATGGACCGTGTGATGTTGAGAATGCCCATTTTCGGCATTCTGGTGGAGAAGTCGGTCATCGCACGCTGGACCCGCACCCTGTCCACCATGTTCGCGGCCGGTGTGCCGCTGGTGGAGGCCCTGGACTCGGTCGGGGGCGCTTCAGGCAATTCCGTGTATTCCGCGGCCACCGAAAAAATCCAGCAGGAGGTCTCCACCGGCACCAGCCTCACGAATGCCATGACAAATGCCAACCTCTTCCCGTCGATGGTGCTGCAGATGTGCGCCATCGGCGAAGAATCCGGCTCGATTGACCACATGCTGGGCAAAGCGGCCGACTTTTATGAAGCCGAGGTGGACGACATGGTCGCCGGCCTGGCCAGCCTGATGGAGCCGATCATCATCGTGATTCTGGGAACGATCATCGGCGGTATCGTGGTGTCGATGTACCTGCCCATCTTCAAAATGGGTCAGGTCGTGTGATGCTGGGCGCCGACATGACCAACGCCGCCTTGCTCGGCTTGCTCGGGCTGCTCGTGGGCAGCTTCCTCAACGTGGTGATCCACCGCCTGCCCAAGATGATGGAGTTGCGCTGGGCGGCCGAATGCGCCGAGCTCACGGCCACGGAGGGCGGGGAAGCCTGCGCGGCGCGCCCGACGCCGGCCCGCTTCAACCTGATGGTGCCGCGCTCACGCTGCCCGCATTGCGGCCAGGCTATCCAGTGGTTTGAAAACATTCCGCTGCTCAGCTACGCATTTCTCAAGGGCCAATGCCGGCACTGCGCCGCACCGATCAGCGTGCGTTACCCGGCCGTGGAAGCGGTGAGCGCGGGCCTGTTTGCCTGGTGCGGCTGGACCTTCGGCCTGGGCTGGGAAGCGCTGGCCTGGAGCGGATTCGCCGCCGCGGTGCTGGCCCTGGCCTGCATTGACTGGGACACCACCCTGCTGCCCGATGACATCACCCTGCCCCTGCTCTGGGCGGGCCTGTGCGCCGCTGCCCTGGGTCTCACGGGCACCGGCCTGGCTGACGCGCTCTGGGGTGCGGTTGCGGGCTATCTCTCGCTGTGGCTGGTGTACTGGGCTTTCAAACTGTTGACCGGCAAGGAGGGCATGGGCTATGGCGACTTCAAGTTGTTCGCGGCTTTTGGTGCCTGGTTCGGCTGGCAGGCGTTGATTCCGGTCATCCTCATGGCGTCGGTGATCGGCGCGGTGGTGGGCATCGGCATCAAGCTCATGGGGCAGTTGCGCGAAGGTGGATATGTGCCCTTCGGGCCGTTCCTCGCCTTGGCAGGCCTGACCGCCATGGTTTTCGGACCATCGTCCATCCTCGCTGTGCTGGGCCTGTGAGGTGATGGGCCACACTTCGGCGATTCGCCTGGGCCTCACGGGGGGCATCGGCAGCGGCAAGAGCACGGTGGGTGCCTGGCTGAGGGAGCGCGGGGCCACGCTGATCGACGCGGATGCGATCTCCCGGGCCACCACGCAGGCCGGCGGCGCCGCCATGCCAGCGATCGCACAGCATTTCGGGGCCGAGTTCGTCACGGCGGAAGGTGCCCTGAACCGGCAGCGCATGCGGGACCATGTGTTTGCCCATCCGCCGGCACGCCAGGTGTTGGAAGCCATCGTTCACCCGCTCGTCGGCACCGAAATCCAGCGCCAAGCGCTCGCCTCCACATCACGATGCCTGGTGTTTGACGTTCCCCTGCTGGTGGAATCGGCGCACTGGCGCCACCAGCTCGACCGCGTGCTGGTCGTCGATTGCTCAGTCAACACGCAGCTGCGCCGCGTATCGGCACGCAACGGCTGGGACCCCGAGACGACACAGGCGGTCATCCAGGCGCAAAGCCCGCGGACGCGGCGGCTGGCCGCCGCCGACTGGGTGATCTTCAATGACGGCGACAAACTCGAACATCTCCAGCACCTCGTGAAACAGCTCGCGGATCGGTTGGGGCTATGATGAAAGCCCGTCTGACTGGGCCGTTGCGGCCACTTCCCGCGAAGCTTTTCCGCTGTGATCCTGTACGAATATCCATTCAATGAACGCATCCGCACCTATCTGCGACTGGAGCAGCTGTTTCGTCGCCTCGGCGAACTGATTCCCCGGCAGCATCCCCTCGATCACCACTACGCGATCCAGACGATCTTCGAGGTGATGGATGTAGCGGCCCGGGCCGACATGAAGTCGGATGTGCTCAAGGATATTGACCGGCAGAAGCTGCAACTCAACAGCTACCGAGGCAATCCTGCCATTTCCGAACAGGCGCTGGACGCGGTGATCGAGCAGCTGGACGGGTGTTTCCAGCAGTTGAACCAGCTCGCAGGCAAGACTGGGCAGTCATTGACGGAGAACGACTGGCTCATGAGCATCCGCAGCCGCATCGGCATACCGGGAGGCACCTGTGAATTCGACCTGCCGGCATATTACGCATGGCAGCAGCACAGCGCCGCCGAGCGCCAGGGTGATCTGCACCGTTGGGCTGCGCCACTGGCCCCGCTGGCCGAGTCGATCGTTCTGCTGATGAAAATGCTGCGTGATTCGGGCTCGCCTCAGAAAGTGGTGGCGCCAGCCGGGCAGTTTCAACAGACCCTCCCCCAGGGCCGCACCTTTCAGCTGCTGCGCCTGCGCATCGACCCTTCAACAGGGCTCATTCCCGAGATCAGCGGCAACCGGCTCATGCTCTCGGTGCGCCTGATGCGCCAGGGAGCAGACGACCGCCTGCACCCCGCCGCCGAAGACGCCGCGTTCGAACTGACCCTCTGCGCCTGAGACGATGAAACTGTCCGCCCACGACATCCCCGTCAAAACGGTCCGCTGTCCCTGTTGCGGGGGCCCCAGCGTGTATGCGCCATCCAATGCTTTCCGCCCGTTTTGCAGCGAACGCTGCAAGAACATGGATTTCGGCGCCTGGGCCAGCGAAGGTTTCAAGTTACCCGCGCAGGAAACCGACAGCGATCCCACCTTCGAACAAAGCTGAGCGCCTGCCGAGTGGCGACCCGGCCAATGGCTTCAGGCCATCCGTTCAGCGTTCAGCCAGTCCAGCACGGGCACGGTGCCGGGCAGAACGGGGACACAGTCGACCGGCAAGCGCTGCCACTGAAAGTCCTGTCCTTCGTGCATGTGGAGTTCGCCGGTCCAGGCGAACACCTTGCAGAAATGCAAGCGCACCAGGGCGTGGGGGTAATCGACCAGCTGGTTTTTCCAGGGGTGGACCGGTCCAATGGTGACCCCGATCTCTTCCTGCAACTCGCGTCGCAGGGCCACTTCGACCGACTCGCCCGCCTCCAGCTTGCCGCCGGGAAACTCCCAGTAGCCTGCGTAAGCCTTGCCGGGTGGGCGTGTGGTGAGCAGAAATGCCCCGTCGGGCGCCATCAGGATGCCCACCGCCACGTCGACCACCGGGCGCTCGCTGGCCTGCGGGGGGCGTGGTTGCGCAGCGTCGACGACCAGCGTCGACACGGTCTCGGGACGTGTGGCCCCTTCAGGCACGGCTGGCGTGCGTGCCGGCATAGTCGCGCGCAAACTGGTAGGCCACGCGTCCACTGCGTGAGCCGCGCTCCAGGGCCCACACCAGTGACTGCGGGCGCGCCGCCTCCACCTCGGCCGCGGGCACGCCGAAAGACTGCAACCACTGCGCCACGATGGCGAGGTATTCGTCCTGACTGAACGGGTAGAAACTCACCCAGAGACCGAAACGTTCGGACAGCGAAATTTTCTCTTCCACCACCTCGCCAGGGTGCACCTCGCCATCGCTGGTGTGCGTGTAACTGAGGTTCTCTTTCATGTACTCCGGCAGCAGGTGGCGGCGGTTGCTGGTGGCGTAGATCAGCACGTTGTCGCCGGCCGCCGACACCGAGCCGTCCAAGATGGACTTCAACGCCTTGTAGCCTGGCTCCCCGTCCTCGAAGCTGAGGTCGTCACAGAACACGAGAAAGCGCTCCTCGCAGCCCGCCACCACGTCCACGATGTCGGGCAGGTCCACCAGATCGGCTTTGTCCACCTCGATCAGACGCAGTCCCTGCGCGGCGTACTCGTTCAGGCAAGCCTTCACCAGGGACGATTTACCCGTTCCACGCGCGCCGGTGAGCAACACGTTGTTGGCCGGCAGGCCCTGCACGAACTGCAGGGTGTTGCGCTGGATTTTGTCTTTCTGGCCGTCGATTTCCTGCAGATCCGCCAGCCGGATGCCGGCGACCTGGCGCACCGGCTCCAGCACACCGTGTCCGTTGCTGCGCTTGCGGTAGCGAAACGCCACTGAAGCCGTCCAGTCGGGTGCCGACAAGGGCTGCGGCAGCACCGACTCGATGCGAGCAATCAACTGTTCGGCTCGCTCGATCAGGCGGTCTAACTTTTCATGCATGGTTCAGCCCTCGGAGCGAGAGATCTTTTAAAGGGACATTGAGGCAGCCGCTCTGCCGGGCCGCAGATGCCCCTACTGGAGGGGGGTCACGCGCAGCACGGCGGGTGCTTCAGGATCGGTAATCGGCGTTGATGGTGACGTAGTCGTGGCTGAAATCGCAGGTCCACACCGTCTCGACCGCCTCACCACGTCCCAGGCCGATGCGCACCGTGATCTCGCTTTCCTTCATCACGCGCTGACCGTCTTCTTCCCGGTAATCAGGGTGCCGACCGCCGGCGGTGACGACGTGCACGTCGCCCAGGTGCAGTTCAATGCGCGTGGCGTCGAGATCGGCGATACCGGCGTAGCCGACCGCCGCCAGAATGCGACCCAGGTTCGGGTCGCTGGCGAAAAACGCGGTCTTCACCAGCGGCGAGTGCGCCACCGCGTAGGCCGCCTGCAGGCACTCGGCACCGTCACGGCCGCCTTCGACGCGAATCGTGATGAACTTGGTGGCCCCCTCCCCATCGCGCACGATGGCGTGGGCCAGCGCTTGTGCCACCGGCGTGAGGGCTGCCAGCAGCGCCAAGCCGTCGGGGCTGTCCAGGTCCATCACCGGCGCGTTGCCGGCTTGGCCAGTCGCCACCACGACAAAGGAATCGTTGGTGCTGGTATCGCCGTCCACCGTGACCCGATTGAACGAGACATCGGCCAGCCGACGCGCCAGTGCGTTCATCACCGTCGGGGCCACCGCCGCATCGGTGGCCAGGAAACCCAGCATGGTCGCCATGTTCGGCCGGATCATGCCCGCCCCTTTGGCAATGCCGGTGGCGCTCACCGAACGCCCGCCGATGTCAAACCGCCGGCTCACCGCCTTGGGCAGCGTGTCGGTGGTCATGATGCCTTGCGCCGCCGCCAGCCACTGGGCGCCGGTGGCAACGGGCGCCAGCGCCGCCTGTTCAAGCGCCCGAGGCAAGCCGGCCAACAGGCGCTCCAGCGGCAGCGGCTCCATGATGACGCCGGTGGAGAACGGCAGGATCTGCTCGTGGCCCAGGCCCAGGGCACGCGCCAGGGCGCTGCAGGTCTGACGCGCCACCGCCAGCCCTGGCTCGCCCGTGCCCGCGTTGGCATTGCCGGTGTTGATGACCATCGCCCGCACGCCAGCACCCGCCGCCAGGTGCTCGCGACACACCTGGACCGGCGCGGCGGCATAGCGATTCTGCGTGAAGACCGCCCCCACGACCGATCCTTCATCGAGCAGGAACACCGTCAGGTCCTTGCGGTTCGCTTTTCGAATGCCGGCCTCGGCGACGCCAATGCGCACGCCGGGAATCGCCAGCAGCGCATCGGCCACAGGGGTGTCGAGTTGGACAGGCATGGAACTTCTCCGTGAATGAATCGAGTCAGTGGCCGCCGCGAGCGGATCCACACAAGGCCGCTGACAGCGGCCGGGCGCGCATCAGGCCAGTTTGCCGTGGCACTGCTTGTATTTCTTGCCGCTGCCGCAAGGGCACGGATCATTGCGGCCCACGCGAGGCACCTCGGCTGCAGCCACTGCACCAGGGGTCTGGGTAAAACGCTCAACCTCTCCAGTTTCCGTGGGTGCGGTGTAGGTCACGTTGGCAAACTGCTCGGCGCGCTCTTCCAGTTGCTCGGCCGCCTGCGCCATCTGCTCGGGCGACTGCACGCGCACATTCATCAGCACACGCGTCACGTCGTTCTTCACGCTGTCCAGCAACTGACCGAAGAGCACAAACGCTTCGCGCTTGTACTCCTGCTTCGGCTGCTTCTGGGCATAGCCGCGCAGGTGGATGCCCTGGCGCAGGTAGTCCAGTGCGGACAGGTGTTCACGCCACTGACCGTCAATGGTCTGCAGCAACACGACACGCTCAAACTGGGTGAAGTTTTCTTCCCCCACCAGTTGCACCTTCCCGTCAAACACGGCCTTGGCCGCAGCCAGCACGCGTTCGACGATGTCGTCTGGCTCGATGCTCTCGGCATCGCTGACCCACGAGGCCACCGGCACCTCCACCGCCCATTCCTCGCGCAGCGTGCGCTCCAGTCCGGGCAGGTCCCACTGCTCCTCCACGCTGCCTTCGGGCACAAACTGGTGCACCACATCGGTGAAGCAACCTTCGCGCAGCGAGTCGATCTGCGCGCGCAGGTTGGCGGCATCCAGAATGTCGTTGCGCTGCTGGTAGATCACCTTGCGCTGGTCGTTGGACACGTCGTCGTATTCCAGCAGCTGCTTGCGGATGTCGAAATTGCGCGCTTCCACCTTGCGTTGGGCGCTTTCGATGCTGCGCGTGACAATGCCCGCCTCGATGGCCTCGCCTTCGGGCATCTTCAGGCGGTCCATGATCGCGCGCACGCGGTCACCCGCGAAGATGCGCATGAGGGAATCGTCCAGGCTCAGGTAGAAACGCGAGGAGCCCGGGTCGCCCTGGCGGCCCGAGCGGCCACGCAACTGGTTGTCGATACGCCGCGACTCGTGGCGTTCGGTAGCGATGATGCGCAGGCCTCCGAGGGCTTTGACCTTGTCGTGGTCCTGCTGCCACTGCTGACGCACGTCGGCCACTCGGGCCGCGCGCGTGGCCTCATCCAGTGACGCGTCGGCCATGACCGCATCAAGCATCTTTTCCAGGTTGCCGCCCAGCACGATGTCGGTGCCGCGGCCCGCCATGTTGGTGGCAATGGTGATCGCGCCGGGGCGCCCAGCCTGGATGATGATGTCGGCCTCGCGGGCGTGCTGCTTGGCGTTGAGCACCTCGTGGGGCAGGTTCTCGGCCTGGAGCAGGCTGGCGATGATCTCCGAGTTCTCGATCGACGAGGTGCCCACCAGCACCGGCTGACCACGTTCGTGGCATTCGCGGATGTCCTCGATTGCCGCGACGTACTTTTCCTTGGTGGTCTTGTACACGCGATCGAGCTGGTCGGTGCGTGCACTGGGGCGGTTGGCGGGAATGACCACGGTTTCCAGACCGTAGATTTCCTGGAATTCGTAGGCTTCGGTGTCGGCCGTCCCGGTCATGCCAGCCAGCTTGCCGTACAGGCGGAAATAGTTCTGGAAGGTGATCGATGCCAGCGTCTGGTTTTCCGGCTGGATGTGCGCGCCTTCCTTGGCTTCCACCGCCTGGTGCAAGCCATCGCTCCAGCGCCGCCCCGACATGAGCCGGCCGGTGAATTCGTCCACGATGACGATCTCGCCGCCCTGGTTCACATAGTGCTGGTCGCGGTGGTAGAGGTGGTGCGCCTTGAGCGAGGTCACCAGGTGGTGCAGCAGGGCGATGTTGGCCGGGTCGTACAGCGATGCCCCCTCGGGCAACAGCCCCGCCCCGCTCAGCAGCCGCTCGGCATTTTCGTGCCCCTGCTCCGTCAGGTGGATCGAGTGGGCCTTTTCGTCCACCGTGAAATCGCCTGGCGTGATGACGCCCTCTCCGGTGCGCGGGTCCGCCTCACCTTCTTGGCGAACCAGGCTCGGGATGAGCTGGTTGATGGCGATGTAGAGCGGCGTCTGATCTTCTGCCTGACCGCTGATGATCAGCGGGGTGCGAGCCTCGTCGATCAGAATCGAGTCCACCTCGTCGACGATGGCGTAGTTCAGCCCGCGCTGCACACGGTCCCCCGCCTCGTAGACCATGTTGTCGCGCAGGTAATCGAAACCGTATTCGTTGTTCGTGCCGTAGGTGATGTCGGCACGGTAGGCCGCCTGCTTTTCATCCCGGGGGGCCTGGGGCAGGTTGATGCCCACGGTGAGCCCGAGGAAGTTGTAGAGCCGCCCCATCCATTGGGCGTCCCGGCTGGCCAGGTAGTCGTTCACCGTCACGACGTGCACGCCCTTGCCCGTGAGCGCATTCAGGTACACCGGCAGTGTGGCCGTCAGGGTCTTGCCTTCGCCGGTGCGCATCTCGGCCACCTTGCCGTGGTGCAGGGCCAGGCCCCCCACCATCTGGACGTCAAAGTGGCGCATTTTCATGATGCGCTTGCTGCCCTCGCGGACCACGGCAAATGCCTCGGGAAGTACCGATTCAAGCGTCTCGCCATCGGCAATGCGTCGCTTGAACTGTTCTGTCTGACCCCGGAGCTCCTCGTCGCTCAGCTTTTCGTATTGTGCTTCCAGACCATTGATGCGTTCCACGGTCTTGCGGTAGGTCTTGAGCAATCGATCGTTGCGGCTACCGAAAATTTTGGTGAGGAAGTTTGTGGCCATACGTACAGATCAGCTCCGAACACCAGGCGGTGCCGCAGAGGCAAAGGGGAATCGGAATGCTTCAGGCGACGGGCGCCGGACATACCGGAGATGGTCCAGCAGATACCGACGATCGCTCGTTATTCAAGAGCAAGGCGGCCATTTTACCTGCCGCCCATTCCCGACTCAGCGCCGAGGGGCGGCGCGCACCTGAGCCGGCCCTTTTGCCGTGGTCATGCTGTCGCCAGCCGCCAGGAAACGCTGCGGATCCTGCGGGATGCCCGATACCCACACCTCGAAATGCAGGTGCGGACCTGTGGAGCGCCCGGTGGACCCCACAGCCGCGATCTTCTGCCCGCGTTTGACAATATCGCCCTTCTTCACGAACACCTTGGAAGCGTGGGCGTAGCGGGTGATGAGTTCGTTGCCATGGTCAATCTCGACCATGTTGCCGTAAGCGGCGTGGTATTCCTGCACCACCACAACGCCACCTGCCGCCGCCAATATGGGTGTGCCCACGTCAGCAGGAAAGTCCAGACCGGTGTGCAGGGCCGACCGGCCGGTGAAGGGATCGATGCGAAAGCCGAACGCGGAACCAGCCTCCACCCCGACCACCGGGCTTTCGGTGGGAATCATCCGCTGCTGCATTTTCTGATCGAAAAGCCGCGACTCGACCACCGTGAGCAAATCCACGCGGTGGCCGCCGATCTGATCCAGCTGTTCCATCGCCGACATCAGGTCCTCGACGGAAAGATCCCGGCCGCCCACCAGAGCGCCGCCCGCGCCTGGCTTTTGCCGAAACTCACCCGGGCTAAGCCCAGCCAGCCCAGCCACCCGTTCGCCCAAGGACTCCAACTGAACCATGCGCGCCTGCATCTCGCCGAGCTTGCGGGCCATCGCGTCGAGGTTCTCGCGCATATAGACCTCCTGGGTCTGCACTTCGCTCTGGTGCACGAGTCGAGCGACCGACGTGAAACCCGGCCATCCCTGGCGCACTCCCTCCAGGAACACGCCATGGTAGACCGCCATGGAGCCAAGCATGAGCAAGACCGAACCCAGGGCGCCAGCGGCGACCAGCTTGTACCCGCTGAGGTACAGGGCGCGGCTACGGGCGAGCCAGGCGTCCGTGATAATGATGTGCACGTTTCAACCTTTCGTAGGCTCCAGGTCCGAAGCCGAACGTTTCCATCGCATGAGCCCCGCCCCACGATCCCATTCCATGTTCAGCCTCGAGCAGGCCGTTGGCGCTGCACCCTCGCTTGCCGCCTTGCAGCAACGGGTGCGGGAGTCTCAGCGCTGCCTGGACATGGTGCGACACCAGATTCCACCCGGACTGCGCCCGCACGTCAAAGCCGGTCCACTCGAGGAAACCCAGTGGTGTCTGCTGGTGGCGAGCGCGGCCGCTTCTACCAAGCTCCGGCAACTTTTGCCTGCCTTGCAGGAGACATTGACCCGGGGCGGTGCGCCAGTTAGCGCCATTCGCATCAAAGTTCAAATGCCGGGACGGTGATGCCGCCTCAGCGGCGGCGCTGGGTGTTCGGATGGTGCCGCTTGTCTGACTCGAACAGACGACCTATCGCTTACAAGGCGATTGCTCTACCAACTGAGCTAAAGCGGCGCAAAGGTTATTTTACTTGACGCGTTTGAGCTGCGGCCGCTTGCCCCCGCCTGCAGGAGGACCTGCGGGAGGAGGCTCGACCGGATGAGGAGCCTCGCCCGACGGATCTTGCGGCACAGACCGCAACGATCCGCGCACGGCGAGCGCATCAGATGCGCCGTCCGCCGGCTCGGCTCCCTGGACGTCGGCAGAACGCGGCGACGGATCGAGCGCCAGCGCCGCCGGGGGTGGCGCAGGAAAAGCCATCCCTTGCCCGTTCTCGCGTGCATAGATGGCCACCACATGGCTCACCGGGACCATGATCTCGCGGGCCACACCGCCAAAGCGGGCCTTGAACTCCACGAAATCGTTCCCCAGCCGAAGTGCGCTGGTGGCGTCCGGACTGACATTCAGAACGATCTCACCATTCTTCACGTATTCCATGGGCACGCGCACCGACGCATCGACCTGCACCGCCAGGTAGGGCGAGAAGCCGTTATCCGTGCACCACTCGTGCAGGGCACGGATGAGGTAGGGACGGGTAGAAGGGGTGTCTGGCTCGGAGGACATCATGAAGCAACTGCGTGTGACCATGCACCCGGCACAGGCCGGATGACGCGGATCATTTGCGCATGACCTTTTCGGAAGGGGTCAGCGCCTCGATGTAGGCGGGACGCGAGAAGATGCGTTCGGCGTACTTCAACAACGGCGCGGCGTTTTTGCTCAGTTCGATGCCGTAGAAATCCAGGCGCCAGAGCAACGGTGCAATCGCCACGTCCAGCATCGAGAAATTATCGCCGAGCATGAACTTGTTCTTGAGGAACACGGGCGCGAGTTGCGTCAGACGGTCACGGATGTGGGCGCGGGCCTTTTCCAGTGCCTTCTCGTTGCCTTTGGTCGCGCGCGATTCCAGCATCGACACATGGGCAAACAATTCCTTCTCGAAGTTCAGCAGAAACAGACGCACGCGGGCACGGTCCACCGGATCGCCGGGCATCAGCTGCGGATGGGGGAAGCGCTCGTCGATGTACTCGTTGATGATGTTCGATTCGTACAGGATCAGGTCGCGCTCCACCAGAATCGGCACCTGCCCATACGGGTTCATCACGCTGATGTCTTCGGGCTTGTTGTACAGGTCAACGTCCCGGATCTCAAAATCCATGCCTTTTTCAAACAGGACAAAACGGCAACGGTGGGAATAGGGGCAGGTGGTGCCCGAGTACAAGACCATCATGAGGGAGGCTCCTTAATGCAAAAACAGTGGCTGCAGCGCCGACATGGGTGCTGCGAACCACTGTGGAACGGAGGGTGTGCCAAGCGAAGCGGCAGCACCCGGCCGGGGTGAGATTACTTGATGTCTTTCCAGAAGACGGCGTTCAGCCTCCAGGCCACCACCGTGAAGGCAGCAAGGAACAGCAACACCCACACGCCGATGCGCACACGGGTGTTCTGGGCAGGCTCGCCCATCCACTGCAGGTAGGCCACGAGGTCGCCCACGTTCTGGTCGAATTCGGTCGCGTTCATCAGGCCGGCTTTGGCCGGCTCCCAGCCGCGGTGCAACTCCGCTTCCTGACCGTGGCTGACAACCTTCTCAAACACGGGCACGCGCTCGCCCTGCAGCTCCCACAGGGGATTGGGCATGCCGATGTTGGGGAACACGAGGTTGTTCCAGCCGGTGGGCTTGGTGTCGTCGCGGTAGTACGTGCGCAGCAGCGTGTAGATGTAGTCCGGACCTGTGCCCGCGTGGCTCGAACGCGAACGGGCGATCACGGTGAGATCGGGCGGGTTGGCACCGAACCACGCTTTCGCATCGCGCGGATCGATGGCCGCCCTCATGGTGTCACCGATCTTGTCGGTGGCAAAGGTCAGGTTTTCCGCGATTTGCTTGTCGTTCAGGCCGATGTCGCGCAAACGGTTGTAGCGCATGAAGGCCGCCGAGTGGCAGTTTAGGCAGTAGTTCACGAACAGCTTGGCACCGTTCTGCAACGCGGCCATGTCGTTGGTGCGGGCTGGTGCTTTGTCCAGCGGAAAACCGCTGCCAGCCGCCAGGGCGGCGCCCGACAAACCCAAGGCCAACATGAAGCCCAGAAGGATTTTTTTCATTTGCTTGACTCTCCGGAATGGCTGGTTCGGGCTCAGTGGGGCTTGAAGGTGACGCGGGTCGGCACCGGCTTGAACTCACCGAGGCGGCTCCACCAGGGCATCAGCAGGAAAAAACCGAAATAGAACAGGGTACCGACCTGCGACACACGCTCACCGATGGGCGACGGGGGCAACACGCCGAGGTATCCCAGGATCAGGAAGTTGATCACGAACACGGCATACAGCCACTTGTTCCAGGTCGGGCGGTACCGGATCGAACGGACAGGGCTGTTGTCCAGCCAGGGCAGGAAGAACAGGATGACCACAGCGCCCCCCATGGCGACCACGCCCCAGAACTTGGCGTCAATGGCCAGCATCAGGGCCACCATCACCACGGCACCACCCACCACGGCGGCTTTCATCATGGCATTCAGCTTGGCCTTGGCCACACCCAGCACGGCACCCAGCAGCACACAGGCAATCAGGGCATACATCATCTCGCTGGTGATGGCACGCAGCATCGAGTAGAACGGCGTGAAGTACCAGACCGGCGCGATGTGCAGCGGCGTGACCAGCGGGTCGGCGGGAATGAAGTTGTTGTACTCCAGGAAGTAGCCGCCGAACTCGGGCGCGAAGAACACGATGGCGGAGAACACCATCAGGAACACCGACACACCCAGAATGTCGTGCACGCTGTAATAGGGGTGGAACGGAATGCCGTCGAGCGGAATGCCTTTCTCATCCTTGAGCGCCTTGATTTCAACGCCGTCGGGATTGTTCGAGCCCACTTCGTGCAGCGCGATGATGTGCGCCACCACCAGGCCCAGCAGCACCAGCGGCACGGCAATGACGTGGAAGCTGAAGAAGCGGTTCAGGGTGGCGTCGCCCACGACGAAGTCACCCCGGATCAGCAGGGCCAGATCAGGACCGATGAAGGGAATGGCCGAGAACAGGTTCACGATCACCTGTGCACCCCAGTAGGACATCTGACCCCATGGCAACAGGTAGCCCATGAAGGCTTCGGCCATCAGCACCAGGAAGATGGCGCAGCCGAACACCCAGACCAACTCGCGTGGCTTGCGGTACGAACCGTAGATCAGACCCCGGTACATGTGCAGGTAGACCACCACGAAGAACATGGAGGCGCCGGTGGAGTGCATGTAGCGGATCAGCCAGCCCCAGGGCACGTCACGCATGATGTATTCGACCGAGGCAAACGCGAGGGCGGCGTCCGGCTTGTAGTGCATCACCAGGAAGATACCGGTGACGATCTGGATCACCAGCACCAGCAGCGCCAGCGAGCCGAAAAAGTACCAGAAGTTGAAGTTCTTCGGCGCGTAGTACTCGGCCAGGTGCTCGTTGTAGAGCTTGGACAGCGGGAACCGGTTGTCGACCCAGTTCAGGGCCTTCTGGCCCATGGGTGCGTCGGGGGAGATTTCTTTGAATTCAGCCATGGATTGCCTCTGAGGTCAGTTGTCTGCTTGCACTGCGAGGTACGGCAGCTCAGGCCTTTTTCTCTTCACCGACCAACAGGGTGGTGTCGGACAGGTAATGGTGCGGCGGGACTTCCAGGTTGTCGGGCGCCGGCTTGTTCTTGAACACGCGACCGGCCACGTCAAACGTGGAACCATGGCAGGCACACAGGAAGCCGCCCTGCCAGTCGTCCGGCAGCGAGGGCTGGGGACCGGGGGTGAGCTTGTCCCCTGGCGAGCAGCCCAGATGGGTGCAGATCCCCACGGCCACCAGCACCTCGGGATTGATGGATCGGTGACGGTTCTGGGCGTAGCTGGGCGTTGGGTAAGCCATGCGCACAGAGTTCGGGTCGGCCAACTGGTCTTCGACCTTCTCCAGCGACGCCAGCTGCTCGGGCGTGCGGCGCATGATCCACACCGGCTTGCCGCGCCATTCCACCACGCGCTTCTCACCGGGTTGCAAAGTGGAAATGTCCACCTCGACAGCCGCGCCAGCGGCCCGCGCACGCTCGGATGGCTGGAAACTGCTCACGAACGGAACGGCGACAGCGGCTGCACCCACGCCACCCATGGCGCAGGATGTGATCAGCCAGGTTCGGCGGCTGCTATCGACAGACGCATCGACGGTTGCTTCACTCATGGGGATCTTTCAATCAGTTTCGAGGGGACGTTAGGGTCAACCCGGCATTGTACTGGAGGCAGCTTGTGCGGCCCTGGGTTGGTCGAGAACCCAACTGGACTATTGTGACAAGCCAACAGGCGCGACACACCACCGAATCGTCAGGCCGCTGTAATGCTTTTTCCTCTGCATGCCAGAATCTCGTGGCGGCGCTGGGCCAGCGATTTTTCGCCGCGGAAGGCCATCAACACAACCGGAGGACGCCATGGGCGTGATGCAGGAATTCAGGGAGTTTGCGGTCAAGGGCAACGTGATCGATCTCGCCGTGGGCGTGATCATCGGGGGTGCGTTCGGAAAGATCGTGGCATCGCTGGTCGACGACGTGATCATGCCCACCTTGGGGGCGGTGGTGGGACAGCTGGATTTCTCCAATCTGTTTGTGGTGCTGGGCACTGCCCCGGAGGGCACTGCGCGCACCCTGGCCGCGATGAAGGCAGCGGGCGTGCCGGTGCTGGCCTACGGCAATTTCATCACCGTGGCGCTCAACTTCCTGATCTTGGCTTTCATCATTTTCCTGATGGTCAAGCAGATCAACCGCCTCAAGCGCACCAAGGCAGTGGCGCCAGCCGCGGCGCCTGCCACCGCGGAAGACGTGTTGCTGCTGCGCGAAATCCGCGACAGCCTGCGCCGGTAGGGGTGCGCCGCAGCGGAGACTCACATGCCCTGGGATCCCAGAGCAGCGTCGAGCGCCGCCAGCAGGCTTCCCGGGCTGGCCCGACCGGTGCCGGCGATGTCGAATGCCGTGCCGTGGTCGGGGCTGGTTCGCACGAAGGGCAGCCCCAGTGTGGTGTTCACGCCGTCGTCCAGGCCCAGCAGCTTCACGGGGATGAGCCCTTGGTCGTGGTACATGGCCACCACCACATCAAATGCACCCTGACGCGCCCGCATGAACACGGTGTCGGGGGCGTGGGGTCCGCTGCACAGAATGCCCGCCTCGCGGGCCTGGCGGACAGCCGGCTCGATGGTGTCGACCTCTTCACGCCCGAACAGCCCCCCCTCACCTGCGTGCGGGTTGAGCCCGGCCACGGCCACACGGGGCGCAGCCAGGCCGATCTGACAAAAGTGCTGGTGCGTGATGCGCAGCGTCTCGACGATCTGCTCGCGGGTAACGGCGGCGAGTGCGTCACGCAGCGACACATGGATGCTCACCAGCACGGTGCGCAATCCCGGACAGCTCAGCATCATGCGCACCGGCACCTGCGACACCCCAACCCCCAGATGCGCGGCTGCCAGCGACTGGAGCATTTCGGTGTGCCCCGGAAACGACACACCGGCTGCCGACAAGGCCTCTTTGTGGACCGGCGCGGTGACCACGGCCCGGGCCTCGCCGCGCAAGGCGGCCTGTGCCGCCCAGGCGATGCAATCAGCGGCCGCCTGGCCCGCTTGTGCGCTGATGCGACCCACGGGCACGGGCGACGCGATGCGGCAGGCTTGCACCATGGCCACGCAGTGTTCAGGCACGTCGCGCCACTGGGACAGGTGCTCGATCTCGGCCCACATCAGGTCCGAGCCGGCAGGGGACCTGGCATCCGCCGAGAGGGCAGCCGCCCGGCGAAGGGTGTCCAGATCACCTGCCACGACCACCTGCCGCCGCAGCGCCGGGCGCGCACGCAATGCCTTGGCGATGATCTCGGGGCCGATCCCCGCGGGGTCTCCCATGGTCAACACGACCGGCAAATCGGCGGACGGGGCGGTGGTGGTCATCCGTTCAAGCCGGGTTGTCAATGTCGATGAACACATGTTCCAGACCCAGTTGGGCCGCCACATGGGATCCCACAGCGGCCACGCCGTAGCGTTCAGAGGCGTGGTGTCCGCAGGCGATGTAGGCCACACCGGATTCGCGGGCGTAATGCGCCTGGGGCTCGGAAATTTCCCCGGTGATGAACACATCAGCACCAGCTGCAATCGCCGCTTCGAAATAGCTTTGCGCGCCGCCCGTGCAGAGTGCCACGCGCGAGACGGGACGTCCGGCCTCCCCTACCAGGGTGACGAATCGCCCGAGACTGCCCTGCACCTGGGCCGCCAGCGCACCCGCCGAGGTCACCGGACACTCGCCCATGAAGCCCAGCGACTGCTCGCCAAAGCGTCCGCGCTGATCGGGGTAGACCTGAACACCCAGTCGCTGCGCCAGCTGGGCGTTGTTCCCGAGTTCGGCATGCGCATCCAGCGGCAGGTGGTAGGCCAACAGGTTGATGTCGTGGCGCAGGAGGCACGACAGGCGCTGCTTCATCCAGCCAGTGACCCGACCATCCTGACCGCGCCAGAACAGCCCATGGTGCACCAGCACGGCATCGGCCCCTGCGTCCCGCGCCGCTTCGATCAAGGCCAGGCTCGCCGTCACGCCGGTGACGAGCTTGCGAACGTCGGCTCGCCCCTCCACCTGGAGCCCGTTAGGACCGTAGTCCCGAAACTGTGTGGGCTGCAGCAGCGTGTCGAGGGTCGCCAGCAGAAGGGCGCGCGGAACAGCGAACGTGTGATCAGGCATGGGCGAAATGGCGTACAAGCTGGGCGGCTCATGGCGAGCAGCACGATATCAGCACCCCAGGCGCCGATGCCCTATTCTGACAGCGAGTCCCCGGCGCTGGGCATGCCCCTGCCAGCGCTCACCTGCCCCGATTCGCCTGTTCGGCCTCGTTCATCTTGCGCACGAAGAAGCGGTAGAACCAGAAGGCCATGAACACGATGAACAAGAGGCCTGAAATGCTGAACAGACCGTAATCGGTTGAGAAAAGGTCGACGATTGCTTTCATGTGTTACTCCATCTTCTATTGACAAGCGACCATTTCACCCCCGAAAGGGGAACCGCGCATTGACGCTGGTCAAGTCGCTTGATCTCCCGGGCCTGGACACCATATGCGGGACAATCAATGGCAGGCGCTGCCCGCCGTCGCACCCCCTCTTCTCAGTCTCCTGTACCCCAATCCCATGAAACGACTCTGGCTTGTGTTTGCCCAATCTGTCACCGTGATGCTGGCGGTCTTTTTTGTGGTCGCCACGCTCAAGCCGCAGTGGCTCGGTCGCCAGGCCACCATGACCGGCTCGGTCGTGCCCGTGTTCGAGGCCCCGACCACAGGTGCCACGGCGCTGACGGGAAACCCCAGCGGCTTCAGCGCAGCGGCTCGCGCGGCGTCGCCCGCGGTGGTGAGCATCAACACCAGCCGGGCCGCGATCAACAATCCCCACAGCGCAGACCCCTGGTTCCGGTTTTTCTTCGGTGACCAAGCCCAGGCACAGCCCCGCACGGGACTGGGTTCGGGGGTGATCGTCAGCCCGGCCGGCTACATCCTCACCAACAACCACGTCATCGAAGAAGCCGACGAGATCGAGGTTGTCCTCAACGATGGCCGGCGCAGCGTGGCGCAGGTCATTGGCACCGACCCCGAGACCGACCTGGCGGTGCTGAGGGTGTCCCTGACCGAGTTGCCCGTGATCGCGCTCGGCAACTCCGACGAACTGGCCATTGGCGACCAGGTGCTGGCCATTGGCAACCCCTTTGGCGTCGGGCAAACCGTCACCAGCGGCATCGTCAGCGCACTGGGACGCACCCAACTGGGTATCAACACCTTCGAGAACTTCATCCAGACCGATGCCGCCATCAACCCTGGCAACTCGGGCGGTGCACTGGTGGACGTCAACGGACACCTGATGGGCATCAACACCGCCATCTATTCACGCTCGGGCGGCTCAATGGGCATCGGCTTCGCCATTCCCACCTCGACGGCGCGCAGCGTGCTCGAAGCCATTGTTCGCGATGGTCAGGTCACACGCGGCTGGATTGGCGTCGAGCCGCAGGATCTGAACCGTGAACTGGCCGAAAGCTTTGGCATCCCCATGGGCCGTGGCGTCATCATCACCGGGGTGCTGCAAAACGGCCCCGCGGCCAAGGCGGGCATTCGCCCCGGCGACGTGATCACCCACGTGGGAGAGCGGGAAGTCAGGAATGTGGCCCAGCTGCTGTCGGCCGTGGCCGCCTTGCCGCCGGGTACGCCAGCGCCGCTCGATGTGGTGCGACGCGACGGCAAGACCCGCGTCGAGGTGACACCGGGCCGGCGTGATCGCCCTCGCGCACCTGCCATGCCTCGCTGACCCGCCATCCAGGCAACGCCCGGCTGACGCACAGCTCAGCCGGTCGACTCTTCCGTGCTGTCAGCAGGGGTGGCCGTGTTCTTCACGAACCACTGAGACCCCCAGATGCCCAACTCGTACAGCAGGCACATCGGAATGGCCAGGGCCAACTGTGAAATCACATCCGGCGGGGTCACGATGGCGGCGATCACGAAGGCCACCACGATGAAGTAGCCGCGAAACTCCTTGAGCTTCGCCACCGTGACCATGTTCATCTTCACCAGCAGCACCACGACGATGGGCACCTGAAAGGCCAGCCCGAAAGCCAGGTACAGCGAGAGAATGGCCTCGACGTAAGATGCGATATCGGGCGTGGCCGCCACACTGGCCGGCGTGAACTGCTGGATGAAGCCAAACATCTTGTCCAGCACGAAAAACTGCACGAAGGCGATGCCCACGTAAGCCAACGAGCTGCCCAGCACGATGAGGGGAATGGCAAAACGCTTCTCGTGCCCATACAGGCCCGGGGCCACGAAGGCCCAGATCTGGTACATCCACCATGGCAGCGACAGCAGCAGCGCGGCCATGCCAAGGACCTTGAGGGGCACGAAAAAGGGCGAGAACACGCCCACCGCGATCAGCTTCGCGTCGGGCGGCATGTGGGCGCGAATGGGCACGGCGATCAGGTCGATCAGTCCGGCGGGGCCCGGCCACAATGCCAGCAGCGCCATGCAGATCACCAGCCCGACAATGCAGTAGAGCAGGCGGTCGCGCAACTCCATCAGGTGCTGGACGAACGGCTGCTCGGAACCGGCGAGTTCGTCGGTGGATGGTTTGGGATCGGACATCAGCGGGAAGCGGAGGTGGAACGGGGCCGGAAGCGGGCCACGCGGGCGGCGCCGGACTGGGTACGGGTGCGCACGCCGGTGCGTGCCTTGAACCACTGCGGCATGGCTTTCTGCTTGATGCGCCAGTTCTTCTTCGGATGGCGGTACGACGGATAGGTGTCGGCACCAATGGCGTTGAGCGCATCGGAGGAGCCACTGTAGGCAGTGCTGCTGCCATCCAGACCGGCCGTGGCCTCGGACCAGGACTTCTCGAAATCACTGGCCCCGGACTGGACGGAGGATTCCACGTCGCGCGCGGCGCTTTCGACGGACTCCTTCATCTTCTTGAGCTCTTCGAGGTCCATCGAACGGCTCACCTCGGCCTTCACGTCGGCCACGTAGCGTTGCGCCTTGCCCAGCAAGGCGCCCACGGTGCGCGCCACGCGGGGCAGCTTTTCGGGGCCGATGACGATCAACGCCACCGCTCCGATCAGCGCGAGCTTGGAAATGCCCAGATCAATCATGTGTCAGCCCTGTTGCGGGCAATGTCGGCCTGCCCGGCCTGAAGTCGAGCCGGCAGCACAACACATCGCCGGCAGGGAAGGTGAACGTGAATCAATGCTTCTGCTTGGCTTCCACGTCGATGGCGTGCTTGTCGGCCCGGGTGTCCTGCGCCACTTGAGCGGCTGGAGCCGATGCCGCCGATTCGTCGGCGGGCTGCCCGCCCTCTTTCATGCCGTCTTTGAAGCCTTTGACAGCGCCACCCAGGTCAGAACCCAGGTTTTTGAGCTTCTTGGTGCCAAATACCATGACGACGATGAGCAGCACCACCAGCCAGTGCCAGATCGAGAAAGAACCCATGATGATCTCCAGAAAGGATTGATGCGCACAGCGCTTGGTGTCGGATTCTAAGCCCCGGCGGGAGTTCAGGCCCCGGGCACTGGTAAGCCGATGAATGGCAGTCGGGCAACGTGTCGCCCACCATCGAAAACTGCCTCGCCATCCCCCGGCCAGACTGTCGTCGACGCCGGGAAACAGACCGAACCTCTAGCCTCGCAACCAGGGACGCGGACCACCCATCACATGGACATGCAGGTGGTGCACCTCCTGCCCGCCCTCTGCGCCGGTGTTGCACACCACACGGAAGCCGCCGTCCGGGTAGGGCTTGCAGCCCTGCTCCACCGCCAGACGGGGCGCCAGCACCATCATGCGTCCGAGCAGCTGTTCGTGTTCCTGCCCCAGCTGGGCCATGGACGGTAGGTGCAGCTTAGGCACCATCAGGAAATGGATCGGGGCCCAGGGGTGAATGTCGTGAAACGCGAAGATCTCCTCGTCTTCGTAGACTTTTCTGGACGGAATCTGGCCGGCGATGATCTTGCAGAAAATGCAGTTCGGGTCGTGCATGGTGGACGGTCGGGTCAAGCAGGCATGGGCTGGCTGGCGTTCATGCGCGCCATGCCCTTGACGATGCGGTAGAGGAACCAGATGGAAATGATGGCCCAGGCGATCATGCCGGGCAACAACAGGAGCAGCCAGAGCGGCAGTGTGACCAGGTAGAGCACCCCGGCCCAGATGACGGTGCGGATGCGCCAGGAGAAATGGCTTTGCTGCCAGGTACCCGCAGCGTCCGACTTTTTCACCAGGTCGATCACCAGCGCCACGACCAGCAGGCCGGCACCCACCTGCGCACCGGGCACCACCGCCGCGACCGCCACGATGAGATGGAGGATGTAGCTGATCCAGCCGACCGTCTTCAGGGACTGGGCGCGCTCGTTGTCGATGGGCTCGACGTCGATGATGTCATTCATGTGATGCCTCCCGGTGAGGTGGCGCCCTGCTCGCGGGCCACGGCCTTTCTCAGCGCCTTCTCTTCCAGACCACTGAGTCCCTCGCGCCGCACAAGTTCAGCCACCACGTCGGCGGGCGACAGGCCGTAGTGGGCCAGCGCGATCATGCTGTGGAACCAGAGGTCGGCCACCTCGCCCACCAGCTTGGCCGGGTCGCCGCCGTGGTCGCAGTCCTTGGCCGCCATGACCGCTTCGGTGGCCTCCTCGCCGATCTTCTTCAGGAAGGCGTCGGGGCCCTTGTGGAGCAGGCGGGCGACGTAGCTCTTGTCAGGGTCGCCACCCTGGGCGGGTTTGCGGCTCTCAATCACGGCCGCCAGGCGGGCCAGGTCATCGGTCATGGACATGGGAGCAGGTCACTTGTAAATGGATTCGGGGTCTTTGAGCACGGGCTCGGTGGCGTGCCAGGCGCCGTTGTCGTAGCGCTGGTAGAAGCAGCTGTGGCGCCCGGTGTGGCAGGCGATGCCGGGCTCATGGCCGAGCTGCGTCACCTTGAGCAGCACGACGTCGTTGTCGCAGTCGAGCCGGATGTCGTGCACGGTCTGCACATGGCCGGACTCCTCGCCCTTGAACCACAGCTTGCCGCGCGAGCGGCTGAAATAGACCGCACGGCCGAGTTCGGCCGTCTTCTGCAGCGCTTCGCGGTTCATCCACGCGAACATGAGCACGTCGCCGCTGGCGGCCTCCTGCGCGATCACGGGCACCAGGCCCTGCGCGTCCCACTTGATGTCATTGAGCCAATTCATGCGATGAATCTACCATGCGGCGCCATGGCCGCCTGACATGGGCCCGCATCGTGCGGCACGATAGGACTACCATGGGCTGTTCTGTCCACCCTGCCCGGGCGGATGGGACACCGTTCAACTGGAGCACCCATGAAAATCCGCACGCTGGCCCTGATCGTTCTCATCCTGTTGGTGGCGGGCTTCGTGGCCCTCAACATGGAGGCTGTGCTGGCCCCGACCACGCTCAACCTGGCGGTGACCGAGGTACAGGCTCCGGTAGGGCTGGTCCTGCTGGGCTTGCTCGCGCTGGTGCTGGTCGTTTTCCTGGCGGCCCTGATGTACCAACAGACGCTGCACCTGATGGAAGTGCGGCGAATCACCCGGGAAATGAGCGAGCAGCGGACCCTGGCCGACAAGGCTGAAGCCTCCCGCTTCACCGAACTCCAGCTGTTCCTGCAGGCTGAAATGGCCGCCACAGCCGCACGAGAACTGGACTTGTCAGAAAAATTGCACCAGAAAGTAGACCGCTTGCAGTTGGCCATGACCGAGCTGGTTGAACAGTCAGGCAACGGACTGGCTGCCAGCCTGGGCGAAATGGAAGACCGCCTGGAACGGCAACTGCAGGGGCGCGGGCCTGGGGGCTGACCGGCGCACCACGCGCCTGCCTGCCCCCTGTCCCGGCGTACCGGCGTACCGGCGTACCGGCGTACCGGCGTACCGGCGTCAGAGTCGAACCGGAATGCCGCGTTCGCGCATGCGCGCCTTGGCCTGGCCCACCGTGTACTCGCCGTAGTGAAAAATGCTGGCGGCCAGCACAGCGTCCGCCCGGCCCTGTTGCACGCCGTCGGCCAGGTGGTCGAGGTTGCCCACACCGCCAGAAGCGATCACCGGCACGTCCACCGCGTCGGCCACGGCCCGGGTGAGCGCCAGATCAAAACCGGACTTGGTGCCGTCACGGTCCATGCTGGTCAGCAGGATCTCGCCCGCGCCGTACTGTGCCATCTGCGTGGCCCAGGCCACCGCGTCCAGGCCCGTGTTTTTGCGCCCGCCGTGGCTGTAGACGTCCCAGCCGCCACCCCGCGCGGCCAGGTCATCGCCCTGGCGGCGCTTGGCGTCGATGGCCACCACGATGCACTGCGCGCCGTACTTGTCGGACGCGTCACGGATCACCTGCGGGTTGGCGATGGCGGCGGAATTGAAGCTGGTCTTGTCGGCCCCGGCGTTGAGCAGGCGGCGCACATCGTCCACCGTGCGCACACCGCCTCCCACCGTCAGCGGAATGAACACCTGCGAGGCCACTGCCTCAATAATGTGCAGGATCAGGTCGCGGCCGTCGCTGGTGGCGGTGATGTCGAGGAAGGTCAGCTCGTCTGCGCCCTGGTCGTTGTAGCGCGCGGCGATTTCCACCGGGTCTCCGGCATCGCGCAGTTCGACGAAGTTGACGCCCTTGACCACGCGGCCACCGGTCACGTCCAGGCAGGGAATGATGCGTTTGGCGAGCATCAGGCTTCAGCCGTTCAGTTCATCGGCCAATTGCTGGGCCGCTTCGAAGTCCAGATCGCCGCTGTAGATGGAGCGGCCGCAGATGACGCCTTCGACACCCTCGTCTTCCACCGCGCAGAGCGATCGGATGTCTTCGATGTTGGAGAGACCGCCGGAGGCTATCACCGGGATCGACAAGGCCTGTGCCAGCTTCACCGTGGCCTCGATGTTGATGCCGCTGAGCATGCCGTCGCGCCCGATGTCCGTGTAAATGATGGACTCGACGCCGTAGTCTTCGAACTTTTTGCCCAGGTCCACCACCTCATGGCCGGTGAGCTTGCTCCAGCCATCCGTGGCCACCTTGCCGTCCTTGGCGTCCAGGCCCACGATGATGTGCCCCCCGAAGGCGGTGCACGCGTCCTGCAGGAAGCCGGGGTTCTTCACTGCCGCCGTGCCGATGATCACGTAGCGCAGACCCGCGTCCAGGTAACGCTCGATGGTGTCGAGATCGCGAATGCCACCGCCCAGCTGCACATCCACTTCCGACCCGATGTCTTTGAGGATGGCGCGGATGGCCTGCTCGTTCTTCGGCTTGCCGGCAAAAGCACCGTTCAGGTCCACCAGGTGCACGCGTCGCGCGCCCTTGTCGACCCAGCTGCGCGCAATGATGGCCGGGTTTTCGCCGAACACGGTGGATTGGTCCATGTCGCCCTGCTTGAGGCGAACACACTGGCCGTCTTTCAGATCAATCGCGGGTATCAGCAGCATGGTGGTGGGTGGTGAAGAACGGGAGAACTCAGGGGTTCCAGTGGAGGAAGTTGCGGTACAGCGCCAACCCCTGGTCGGCGCTTTTTTCAGGGTGAAACTGGGTGGCGAAGATGTTGTCGCGGGCAATGGCCGCGGCGAAGCGGCCACCATAGTCGGCCTCACCAACGCAGTGAGCAGGCTCGGCAGGACGCGCGTAGTAGCTGTGCACGAAGTAAAAGTAGGCGCCGTCGGCGATGCCGGCCCACAACGGGTGCGCGGGGCCGCGACCCAGGTCGTGCTGCACGCTGTTCCAGCCCATCTGGGGCACCTTGAAACGGCTGCCGTCGGACTGCAGGCGGCCGTTGAGCTGGAAGCGCACCACCTCGCCAGGGATCAGGCCCAGGCCGTCGGTCGGGCCTTCTTCGCTGCGGTCCAGCAGCATCTGCATGCCCACGCAGACACCGAACAGGGGCTTGTGGGTGGCGGCGTGCAGCACGGCGTCAAGCAGACCAGAAGTGGCCAGCTCGCGCATGCAGTCGGCCATGTGGCCCTGCCCGGGCAACACCACGCGGTCGGCGTCCAGCACCTGCTGGGCGCTGGAGGTGACGAGCACATCCACATCGGCGGCCTGTGCCACATGCATCACGGCCTGCGACACCGAGCGCAGGTTGCCGCTGCCGTAGTCCACCACGGCGACTGTCTTGCGTTTCATACGGTCAGAGCGAGCCTTTGGTCGAAGGAATCATGTCGCCCATGCGGGGGTCGCGCTCCAGCGCCATGCGCAGCGCGCGGGCAAAGGCCTTGAACACGGTCTCGGCCTGGTGGTGGGCGTTCTCGCCGTGCAGGTTGTCGATGTGCAGGGTCACGCCGGCGTGGTTCACGAAGCCCTGGAAAAACTCGAACGCCAGCTGGGTGTCGAAGCCACCGACCATACCGCTCTTGAAGGGCACCCGCATGTGCAGGCCGGGGCGGCCCGAGAAATCAATCACCACGCGCGAGAGCGCTTCGTCCAGCGGCACGTAGGCATGGCCGTAACGGCGGATGCCTTTCTTGTCACCCACCGCCTTCGCGAAGGCTTGGCCAAGCGTGATGCCCACGTCTTCCACCGTGTGGTGGCCGTCGATGTGCAGGTCGCCCTTGGCCTGGATGTCGAGATCGATCAGCCCGTGGCGGGCGATCTGGTCGAGCATGTGGTCGAAGAAACCGATACCGGTGGACAGGCTGGCTGCACCCGAGCCGTCGAGGTTGACGCGCACAACGATCTGCGTTTCCGCGGTGTTGCGCTGCACCTCGGCGAGACGGTCGCTGGCGGAAGAAACGGGAGACATGGCGGTCATAGGGCGGCCCGAAGGGCGCTGATCAGTTGGATGTTCTCGGCGGGGGTTCCCACCGTGAGACGCAGGCAATGGCCCAGCAGTGGGTGCATTTTAGAAACATTCTTCACGAGAACGCCGCGCGCCTTCAGGCCGTCGAAGCAGCGCTGGGCGTCGGGCACGCGCACCAGCACCATGTTGGCCTCACTGGGGAAGGGCGTGACGCCGGGCATGCGCCCGAGCGCATCGATCAGGATGCTGCGCTGCTCGCCAATCTGTGCCGCCTGTTGCGCAAACACATCGGCATGCTCGAGCGCGAACAGGGCGCATTCGGCGTTGAGCACGCTCACGTTGTAGGGCGGGCGCAGCTTGTCCACCTCGTTGAGCAGCGCCTGTGCGCCGAGCATGTAGCCCAGGCGCACACCGGCCAGGCCGAACTTGGAGAGCGTGCGCATCAGCAGCACATGCGCGTTGGCGGCCGGATCGGCACGCATCTCATCGAGCCAGCTGCGGCTGGAAAAGGGCTGGTAGGCCTCGTCCATCACCACCAGGCCGCCGTAGGTGGCCGCCTCGGCGATGAGCCGGCGGATCACGGCCGCGTCCCACAGGTTGGCGGTGGGGTTGTTGGGGTAGGCCAGGTAGGTGATGGCCGGGCGGTGCTCGCGCATCGCGGCCAGCATGGCGGACTCGTCCAGCTCGAAATCGGCCGTGAGCGGTACGCCGTGGAAGGCCAGGCCCTGCAGCTGGGCGCTCATCGCGTACATGACGAAGCCGGGCAGCGGCGCCAGGATGCTGGCGCCGGGCACATCACAGGCCATGGCCAGCAGCGAAATCAGCTCGTCCGACCCATTGCCGAGCATCAGTGCGCAGCCGGCGGGCAGGTCCACGTAGCGGGCCAGCGCGCCTTTCAGCTCTTCGATACGTGACCCGGGGTAGCGGTTGATGGCCACGGCCCCCAGGCGCACCCCCAGTGCCGCCTGCAGCTCGGACGGCAGCGTATAAGGGTTCTCCATCGCGTCCAGCTTGACCATGCCGGCCGAATCCTGGATGGCATAGGCGTGCATGGACTGGATGTCCTGGCGGATGAAACGCAGGCCGGGGATGGCGCCGGTCACGGGCATTGCGGTGGTGTCGTTCATGGGGCGGTGCGCATCGGTGGTACGTCGTTCAGTCGCAGTTCGGCGGCGCGGGCGTGGGCCTGCAGGCCTTCGCCATAGGCCAGTTCGGCGGCAATGGTGCCCAGCGTCTGGGCGCCGGCGGCGCTGACCTCGATCAGGCTGCTGCGCTTCTGGAAGTCGTACACACCCAGCGGCGACGAAAAGCGCGCGGTGCCGCTGGTGGGCAGCACATGGTTGGGGCCGGCACAGTAGTCACCCAGGCTTTCACTGGTGTAGGCACCGAGGAAGATGGCGCCCGCGTGGCGCAGCAGCGGTTCCCAGCGGTGCGGGTCCTGGCTGCTCACCTCCAGGTGTTCGGGTGCGATGCGGTTGCTGATGGCACAGGCCTCTTCCATGTCGCGCGTGAGGATGAGCGCGCCCCGGTCGTTCAGGCTTCTGGCGATGATGGCCGCGCGCGGCATGGTGGGCAGCAGACGGTCGATGGCTCGCTGCACTTGCTCGACATAGGCTGCGTCCGGACACAGCAGGATGCTCTGAGCCAGTTCGTCGTGCTCGGCCTGGCTGAACAGGTCCATCGCCACCCAGTCGGCCGGCGTCGTGCCGTCGGCGAGCACGAGAATTTCACTCGGGCCGGCGATCATGTCGATGCCCACGGCACCGAAGACGCGCTTTTTGGCGCTGGCCACATAGGCATTGCCGGGGCCGGTGATCTTGTCCACTTTGGGCACGGTGGCCGTGCCATAGGCCAGCGCGGCCACGGCCTGTGCACCACCGATGGTGAAGGCCCGGCTGACGCCGGCCACATAGGCCGCCGCCAGCACCAGCGGATTTTTTTCGCCACGCGGGGTGGGCACCACCATGATGATCTCGGCCACGCCGGCCACATGGGCCGGGATGGCGTTCATCAGCACGCTGGACGGGTAGGCGGCCTTCCCTCCGGGCACGTAAATGCCCACACGGTCCAGCGGCGTGACCTTCTGGCCGAGCAAGGTCCCGTCTTCGTCGCGGTAGCTCCAACTCTCGCCGCCGGCTTTCTTTTGCGCTTCGTGGTAGCTGCGCACGCGACGCGCGGCGGCCTCCAGCGCATCGCGCTGGCTGGGGGGGAGCCCGTCGAAGGCTTTTTTCAGTTCGGCCTGGGTGAGTTCCAGCGCGTTCAGGCTCTCGACGCTCAGGCCGTCGAAGCGCGCGGTGTAGTCCAGCACCGCTGCATCGCCACGGGCCTGCACGTCGGCCAGGATGTCGGCCACGCGCTGCTCGATGGCACCGTCGGTCTCGCTGGACCAGTGCAGACGGGCCGCGAATGCGGCCTCAAAGTCGGGACTGGCGGTGGACAGGCGGGCAGGCGTGGCGGTCAGGCTCATGGCGTGGGGGCGGTGTTGGCGATGGCTTGGGAGAAGGCGTCGATGATGGGCCGGATGGCGGCCTGCTTGAGCTTGAGTGCGGCCTGGTTCACCACCAACCGCGAGCTGATGTCCATGATGCGCTCCACCTCGACCAGGTGGTTGGCCTTGAGCGTGTTGCCCGTGGACACCAGATCGACAATGGCGTCGGCCAGCCCGGTGAGCGGGGCCAGCTCCATGCTGCCGTAGAGCTTGATCAGGTCCACATGCACGCCCTTGCTGGCGAAGAATTCCCGGGCGATGGTGGTGTACTTGGTCGCCACCTTCAGGCGCGAACCCTGGCGCACGGCCGAGGCGTAGTCAAAATCGGCCCGCACGGCCACGCTCATGCGGCAGGCGGCAATTTTCAGGTCCAGCGGCTGGTACAAGCCCTGGCCACCGTGCTCGATCAGCGTGTCCTTGCCGGTCACACCGATGTCGGCGCCGCCGTATTCCACGTAGGTGGGCACGTCGGTGGCGCGCACCAGCACCACACGCACGCCGGGCTGGTTGGTCGCCAGAATGAGCTTGCGCGAGGTGTCCGGGTTTTCCAGCACCTCAATGCCGGCAGCGCTGAGCAACGGCAAGGTCTCGTCGAAGATGCGGCCTTTGGAAAGGGCGAGGGTAATCAAGACGTCACTCCAATGGCGGTGTACCCGCAAACCGGAAACGCCACGGGACTGGGGTTGCCAGGCCGCAGGTGTTGCCCCCTTGAGGGGGTCGCGCGAAGCGCGGCGGGGGTGTTCATTTCACTCTTTCGATGTCCGCGCCGATGCCGCGCAACTTCTCTTCCATCTGGTCGTAGCCCCGGTCGAGGTGGTAGATGCGGTCCACGATGGTCTCGCCGTCGGCCACCAGACCAGCGATCACCAGGCTGGCCGAAGCCCGCAGGTCGGTGGCCATGACGGTGGCACCGGACAGGCGCTCGCGGCCCTCGACCACCGCCACTTTGCCGTCGGTCTGGATTCGCGCGCCCAGGCGCACCATCTCGTTGACGTGCATGAAGCGGTTCTCGAAGATGGTCTCGGTCACCGTGCTCGTGCCCTGCGCGATGCAGTTGAGCGCCATGAACTGGGCCTGCATGTCGGTCGGGAAGCCCGGGTATTCGGTGGTGCGGAAGCTCTGGGCCTTGAGGCGACCCGACGCCCGCACACGGATGAACAGACCCTGCTCGTCGCTGCCGCTCTCGATCTGGGCGCCTGCTTCACGCAGTTTTTCGATGACGGCGTCCAGGTGATCAGCCCGGCCGTGGCGCAACAGCACCTCGCCACCGGTGGCCGCCACGGCACAAAGAAAAGTACCGGCCTCGATGCGGTCGGCCACCACCTGGTGGGTGCAGCCATGCAGCTGGTCCACGCCCTGGATGCGGATGCGGCTGGTGCCATGGCCTTCAATCTTCGCCCCCATGGCGATCAGCATCTCGGCCAGATCGGTGATTTCGGGCTCCTGCGCCGCGTTCTCCAGCACGGTCTCGCCCTGCGCCAGCGTGGCCGCCATCAGGAAGTTCTCGGTACCGGTCACGGTGACCATGTCGGTGGTGATGCGAGCGCCCTGGAGACGGGTACGGCCACCGCCCAGCCTGGCCACCATGTAGCCGTGCTCCACCGCGATCTCGGCGCCCATGGCCTGCATGCCCTTGATGTGCTGGTCCACCGGCCGCGATCCGATGGCACAACCACCCGGCAGCGACACGCGCGCATGCCCAAAACGGGCCAGCAAGGGGCCGAGCACCAGCACCGAGGCGCGCATGGTCTTGACCAGCTCGTAGGGTGCCTCGGCCGTGAGGGAGTCGGCCGCGTGCAGCGACACGCCACCGCGTTGCCCATGGGTTTCGGTTTTCACCCCCATGTTGTCGAGCAGGTGGCGCATGGTGGCCACGTCGCGCAGGCGTGGCACGTTCGTCAGCATCACCGGCTCGGCCGTGAGCAAGGCCGCGCACAACTCGGGCAGGGCCGCGTTCTTGGCGCCGGAAATGGTGACTTCACCCTGCAGCGTTCGGCCGCCGGTGATTCTCAGTTTGTCCATGAAAACGTCTTTTCAGTTGAGGGCCACGCAGGGGCTCATTTGCCGCCCCACTCGGAGGGCGTGTAGGTCTTCATTGACAGGGCGTGAACCTCGTCTTTCTGAATGCGGTCACCCAGCGTGTCATAGACCCGCTTGTGGCGCGCGAGGGTGCGCAGGCCCTCGAACTCGGACGAAACCACCAAGGCGGCCCAGTGGCGGCCATCGCCCGAGACCTCCAGGTGTTCGCAAGTCAGACCGGCGGCGATGATGGCTTGGAGTTGGTCAGCAGTCATAAGCAGTTCAAATGGATGAGTGGGGTACCGTCGACAGGCATCGGCCATCGGCGGGTGAGGCCAAGGCATCATCCCCGGATCTTGTAGCCAATACGCAACAGGTGCAACGCCAGGGCGCTCACGACCGCGAGCGCGCTGCCCACGATGGCGAAGCTGAGCCAGGGTGACACATCGCTGACCCCGAAAAAGCCGTAGCGGAAACCGTCGATCATGTAGAAGAACGGGTTGAGGTGGCTGACCTGCTGCCAGAACCCCGGCAGCGAATGGATGGAGTAGAACACGCCCGAGAGGAAGGTCATGGGCATGATGATGAAGTTCTGAAACGCGGCCATCTGGTCGAATTTTTCCGCCCACAGACCGGCAATCAGCCCCAGTGCGCCCAGCAGCGAGGCGCCCATGAAGCCGAACACCAGAATCCACAACGGCGCCACGAAGGGCGGCTGGGCGAACCACCAGGTGGCGATCATGACGCCAGCCCCCACTGCCAGGCCGCGCACCACCGAGGAACCCACATAGGCGACGAACCAGGCACGGTGCGACAAGGGCGTGAGCAGCAGAAACACCACGTTGCCCATGACCTTGCTCTGGATCAGCGACGACGAGCTGTTGGCAAACGCGTTCTGCAGCACGCTCATCATCACCAGCCCGGGCAGCAGGAAGGCGGTGTAGCTCACCGAGTCGTAGACCTGCACGCGGTCCTCCAGCACGTGGCCGAAGATCATCAGGTACAGGATGGCCGTGATGACCGGCGCCGCCACGGTCTGGAAGCCGACCTTCCAGAAACGCAGCACCTCTTTGTAAAACAGCGCTTGCCAGCCGGTCATGCGGCCACCCCCGACATGGCCACCGGCGCCTTGACCGGCCCAGACGACTTGCCTTCCATGAGGTCGATGAACACGTCCTCCAGATCGGGCTTGCGGATCTCGATGTCGTGCACCGCCAGCCCAGATTCGCGCACCCGTGCCAACAACCGTTCCACATCAAGCGCGTCGTGCGCGGGCAGCTGCACCACCCGTCCTGTCACGCGCGCCACGGCAGCGAGGTCGGCTGGCAGCACACCGTCGGTCTTGAAGCGCAGCACATTGGACGACGCACGGCGCAGCAGTTCGGAGGTGGACTCCAGCGCCACCACCTCACCCTGCTTGAGCATGGCCAGCCGTCCACAGAGGGCTTCGGCTTCTTCCAGGTAGTGGGTCGTCAGCAGCACCGTGCAGCCCAGGCGCTTGTTCAGGTCGGACACGAACTGCCAGAGCGTCTGGCGCAACTCCACGTCCACGCCGGCGGTGGGCTCGTCCAGCACGATCACCGGCGGCTTGTGCACCAGGGCTTGGGCGATCAGCACCCGGCGCTTCATGCCACCCGAGAGCTGTCGCATGTTGGCGCTGGCCTTGTCCGCCAGACCCAGCCCCTCGAGCAACTCATCGATCCAGGCCTGGTTGTGGCGGATGCCGAAATAGCCGGACTGGAAGCGCAACGCCTCCTGAACGCTGAAGAAAGGGTCGAAGACCAGTTCCTGGGGAACGACGCCCAGCTGGCGCCGCGCCGCCTGGTAGTCGGTCTGCACATCCTTGCCCAGCACGCGCACATGGCCACTGCTGGCGCGCGTCAGCCCCGCCAGCACGCTGATCAGCGTCGTTTTACCTGCCCCGTTGGGACCCAACAGCCCGAAAAACTCGCCGGCCTCGATGTCGAAGGACACGCCCTTGAGCGCGTGCAACTCACCCCGTGCCGACGGATAGGTCTTGGAAACATTCTGGAACGAGACGGCGGGCATGGACAAGAGCGGTGGGCGGTGAGATCGCCAGCCGCTGGCGGGGCGGATCGCGAAGAGGGAAAACCCGCTATTTTAAGCGGGCACCCTGCACCTGCTGCAGCCGGGACTGCGCATGACCCCGCTCATCAGTCCTCATCCGCCGCCACCTCGACGGCACCAACCGATCGGTGGATCAGTCGTGGAGCAGTTCGCCCACGCCATACAGCCCCACCAACGCCTTCAGGCGGTCAGGCCAGTTCTCCACGACGAGGCGTTTACCCTGCGACTGCAGTTCTCGTCGAAGGTCGAGCAAGACGGCGATGGCCGAGGAGTCGAACTGGGCCAAGGCGCCGGCATCGAGACGCACCGCCTCCTCCGGGCTTTGCGCCAGGGCGCGGATGAGTGTGTCCCGTGACTGCGCGGCGGTCGCCAGGGTCAGCTGCGATGGCAAGGCGGCCGTGGCCATCAGCTGGCCCGCGCGGTGTTGCTCTTGTTGCGCTGTGCCAGCGTGGCGATCAGGCCATCGATGCCTTTGGTGTTGATCTCCTGCGCAAACTGGGTCCGGTAGGTTTCCACCAACCAGACCCCCATCACGTTCAGGTCGTAAATCTTCCAGCCACCGTCGGCTTTTTCCAGGCGGTAATCCAGCTGGATGGGCTCCCCACGTCCACGCACTTCGGAGCGCACCACCACCTCGGTGTCTTCCGGGCGCGAACGCATGGGGCGAAAGCTCAGGTTCTGGTCCTTCACCTCGCCCAGGGCTCCGGCGTAGGTACGCACCAACAGCGTCTTGAACTCGTCCTGCAACTGCTTCTGTTGCTCAGGCGTCGCCTGGCGCCAGTGGCGACCCACGGCGGACGCCGTCATGCGCGTGAAGTTCACACTGGGCATGATCTTGCTGTCGACCAGGGTGATGATGCGGTTCACGTCCCCCGCCTGAATGGCGGGGTCAGCCTTGACGGCCGCCATCACCTCACCCGAAATGCGCTTCACCAGCGCGTCGGGCGCTTCCTCGGCAGCGTGCGCTGGCAGCGCCAGAAACAGGGCGGTAGAAACCATCAGACCGCCGACCCAGGTGCGTCGCTTCATCATTTGTTACCTTTCCGGGGTAAAACCCCTCACATCGGTGGGCACGCCACGGTGCATCTGCTCTTTGGAGAGCGCGTGGATCGCGGGGTTCCGACCCGGGCGCCTCAATTGCTGGATTCTGTGTCGTCCCGACCATCCTTGAGCCCGATACCGAGGTCGATCAGGGCCTCGATCTGGCTCTCGCGGCGCCGCAGGTACACGTCGCGCGTGAAGCTGTAAGGATCCAGCGCGGCGCCCTCGAGCATGGAAGAGGCACGCAGCAGATTGGCCCGGGTTTCCACCGCGCGCAAGGTGATCAGCGAATTGCGCAGCGACACATCGCCGATACCCTGGATCAAATCACCCCGCGATTCGATACTGAAACCGGCAGCATCGCGGAACGACGAGGGCCCGAAGATGGGCAACACCAGGTAGGGGCCTGACGGAACGCCCCAGCGCCCGAGGGTCTGTCCGAAGTCCAGCCGCGTGCGCTCCAGCCCCATTTCCGAGGCCACGTCCAGCAGACCGCCCAAGCCGAACACGGTGTTGATGTTCACCCGCATGAAGTTCTCGGTGGCTTCACGGGGGCGCAACTGCAAGGTGGCGTTGATGAAGGACCAGAAGTCCCGCACGTTCTCGAAAAAATTGTGCACCCCCGTGCGGACCAGGTCGGGGGTGACATCGCGGTACACCGTCGCCACCGGGCGCAGCACCATGTCATCCACCGCGGTGTTGAATTGCGACACGTTGCGGTTGAAAGGCTCCAGCGGATCCTGGGGGTTGGCGTTGGGCCCGCTGGCGCAGCCCGTCAGAACGGCGAACCCGCCCGCCATCAACGCCCACCGAAGGGCCCCTGCTCGCTTTGCCATGCCGATCTCCCTCGGTCGTATCACATGAACCGCTGAACTGCGGTTGACTTCGGCCCTGGATGATGCCCTGTGTGCCATCTCAGTCTGCGGTCGCAGCGCCTGCACCGCCTGATCCCTGCCCGGCGTCAGCGGCCCGGTTGAACAGGAACTGGCCAATGAGATTTTCCAGCACGACAGCCGACTGCGTCTGCGTGACCAGATCGCCGTCCGCGAGGTTGCGCTCATCGCCGCCCGGCTCAATGCCGATGTATTGCTCGCCCAGCAAGCCACTGGTGAGGATCTTCATGGAACTGTCCTTGGGGAAAGCGTAACGGGACTCCAGCGCGAGTTGCACATTGGCCTGGAAAGTTGTGTCATCAAATGTGATCGACTCGATGCGCCCCACGACCACACCGGCGCTGCGCACCGCTGCCTTGGGCTTGAGGCCGCCTGCGTTGTCGAAGCGCGCCGTGACGCGGTAGGTTTTCTCGAAGCTCAGACTCAGCAAGTTCGCCGACTGCAGCGCGAGAAACAGGATGGACACTGCGCCAATGAGCACGAACAGGCCCACCCAGACATCGATTTTGGAACGTTGCATATCAGCCTCCGCCGCGCTGCATGAACAGCCGGCAACGCCCCGTTCGGGACGTATTGAATGAAAACAGAACGGGATGCGCCATTACCGCCCCGTTCAGATGGTGAACATCATGGCGGTCAGGATGAAGTCCAGCCCCAGCACGGTCAGCGATGCCATCACGACCGTGCGGGTGGTGGCCCGTGACACGCCCTCGGGTGTGGGATGCGACTCGTAGCCCTGCAGCAAGGCAATGAAGGTGACGGCGATGCCGAACACCACGCTCTTGATCATGCCGTTGCCCACGTCGGCCCACACATCCACGCCGCCCTGGATCTGGCTCCAGAACGCACCCGAATCGACGCCGATCATGAGCACGCCCACGATCCAGCCGCCGATGATGCCCATGGCGCTGAACACAGCCGCCAGCAAGGGCATGGTGATCACGCCGGCCCAGAAGCGCGGCGCGAGCACACGGTCGATCGGGTCGACCGCCATCATCTCCATCACACTGATCTGCTCCCCCGCCTTCATCAGGCCGATTTCGGCGGTGAGCGAGGTACCGGCACGCCCGGCAAACAGCAAAGCCGTGACCACCGGGCCGAGTTCACGCACCAGCGACAGCGTCACCAGCAGGCCCAACGCCTCGGTGGAACCGTAGCGCTGCAAGGTGTAGTAGCCCTGCAGGCCAAAGACAAAGCCGACGAACAGGCCCGACACGGCGATGATCGCCAGGGAGTAGTTGCCGAGGAAGTGGATCTGGTCGCGGATCAGGCCGAAGCGCCGCCAGCTGGTCCAGCTGAGGAACAGCAAGCGAAAGAAAAGCCGCGCGCCCAGGCCCAGGTTGGCCAGCACCTCGCGTGCGGCCAGCCCCACCTGCGCGGGATGCCAGCGGTTCATGCGGCGCCTCCGTGTTGCGTCGGTCCAAAATCGTCGGCCACCGACGGTCCCGGGTAATGGAAGCGCACCGGCCCGTCGGGCAAGGCTTGCACATATTGCTGGATCAGCGGGTCCTGGCTGTCGCGCACGTCCTGCGGTGTGCCTTCGATCGCGACCTTGCCGTTGGCCAGCACCACCACGTGGTCGGCGATGGCGAAGGTCTGCTCCAGCTCGTGCGAGACGATGATGCTGGTCAGGCCCAGCGTGTCGTTGAGCTGGCGGATCAGCCGGGCGGCGGTGCCCAGCGAGATCGGGTCCAGGCCCGAAAAGGGTTCGTCGTACATGACCAGTTCGGGGTCGAGCGCGATGGCCCGGGCCAGCGCCACACGCCGGGCCATGCCGCCGGACAGTTCCGCCGGCATCAGGTCGCGCGCTCCGCGCAGGCCCACCGCGTGCAGCTTCATGAGCACGATGTCGCGCACCAAGGGCTCGGGCAGGCGGGTGTGTTCGCGCAGGGGAAAGGCCACGTTGTCGAACACGCTCATGTCGGTGAACAGCGCGCCGAACTGGAACAGCATGCCCATGCGCCGACGGGCGGCGTACATGGCTTCCTGCTGCATGGTGGTGACGTCTTGCCCGTCAAACAGCAACTCGCCCCGCTGTGCCCGCACCTGTCCGCCGATCAGACGCAACAGCGTGGTCTTGCCACCACCGGAGGCACCCATGAGGGCCGTGACCTTGCCGCGCGGGACCGACAGGGAAATGTCGTCGACGATGATGCGCTCGCCGTACCCGAAGGTGAGGTGGCGCAGTTCAACGAGAGAGGATTCGGTGGATGTGGGCATGAAAACAAAAGCCGGGAGCGTGATGCCCCCGGCTTTTGAATGATACGGGATTCGGGGTTAACCCGAATTCTGAGCCGGTGTTACCAGGCCCGGGCGTGAAAATTACCGCGGAAGATCGGAAAAACCCATCAGGAACTCGTCCACGGTGCGCGCCGCCTGACGCCCCTCGCGGATCGCCCAGACCACCAGGCTCTGGCCCCGGCGCATATCGCCCGCCGCAAACACCTTGGGTACATTGGTGGTGTAGCCGCCCGTGAAATCGGTCGTCGCTTTGGCGTTGCCGCGGGCGTCCTTCTCGACGCCAAAGGCGTCCAGCACGGTGGCCACCGGGTTCACGAAGCCCATGGCCAGGAGCACCAGGTCGGCCTGGTAGTGCTTTTCGGTGCCGGGAATCTCGACCAGCTTGCCGTCCTTGAACTCGGTGTGCACGGTCGTCAGGCCGGTGACCCTGCCTTTTTCACCGGTGAACGCCTTGGTGGAAATGGCGAACTCGCGCGTGCAGCCTTCTTCGTGGCTGGAGCTGGTACGCAGCTTCATGGGCCAGTAAGGCCACACCAGCGGCTTGTTTTCTTCTTCGGGTGGCTGGGGCATCACCTCAAACTGGGTGACGCTGGCCGCACCGTGGCGGTTGCTCGTGCCCACGCAGTCGCTGCCGGTATCGCCACCGCCAATCACGATGACGTGCTTGCCGTCGGCGCGCAGCTGGCCCTTGAGTTTGTCGCCGGCGTTGACCTTGTTCTGCTGCGGCAGGAACTCCATCGCGAAATGGATGCCGTCCAGGTCACGGCCGGGCACGGGCAGGTCGCGGCTCTGCTCGGAGCCGCCGGTCAGCAACACCGCGTCAAAGTCTTTCTGCAGCTGCTCGGGCGACACCGTTTCCTTGGCCCAGTTGGTAACCTTGCTGTCTTTCGGCAGCGTGCCCACCATCACGCCGGTACGGAACACCACGCCTTCGGCCTGCATCTGCGCCACGCGGCGGTCGATGTGCGACTTCTCCATCTTGAAGTCGGGAATGCCGTAGCGCAGCAGGCCACCGACGCGGTCGTTCTTCTCGAACACGGTCACGTCGTGGCCCACTCGGGCCAGCTGCTGGGCCGCGGCCATGCCGGCCGGGCCCGAACCGACCACGGCCACCTTCTTGCCCGTTTTGTGACGCGGCGGCTGCGGCTGCACCCAGCCTTCGGCCCAGGCGCGGTCGATGATGGCGTGCTCCAGCGACTTGATGCCCACCGCGTCGTCGTTCACGTTGAGCGTGCAGGCGGCCTCGCAGGGAGCGGGGCAGATGCGGCCGGTGAACTCTGGGAAGTTGTTGGTGCTGTGGAGCACCGTGATGGCGTTCTTCCAGTCGTTCTGGAACACCAGATCATTGAAGTCCGGAATGATGTTGTTGACCGGGCAGCCGCTGTTGCAGAACGGCGTGCCGCAGTCCATGCAGCGTGCGGCCTGCACGCGGGCCTGCTCGGCGGTCAGGCCGATCACGAATTCCTTGTAGTGCTTCAGGCGCTCCGGCACGGGCTTGTAGCCCTCTTCCAGACGCTCGTATTCCATGAAGCCGGTGATTTTTCCCATGATGCGTTTCCTTCGGTTCGGTTCGTGGTCGGCTTACTTGGCGAGTGCGGACTGCTTGGCCGTGTCCTGTGCCTTTGCCGTGACGGCAACGGCCGACTTGCGGGCGTTGATTTCACCCAGGGCGCGCTTGTACTCGTTCGGGAACACCTTGACGAACTTCGCCCGGGCCTCGGCCCAGTTGTCCAGCAGTTCGCGAGCGCGCTTGCTGCCCGTCCAGCGGTTGTGGTCTTCCAGCAGCTTCTTCAGCTGGGCTTCGTCGGTCTGGTCGCGGTGCCAGATGGCTTTGTCCACCGTCGCTTGCTGCTCGGTCGCGGACAGCACCTTCTCCAGGCTGACCATCGCCGTATTGCAGCGCTTGGCGAACTGGCCATCTTCGTCGTACACGTAGGCCACGCCACCGCTCATGCCGGCGGCGAAGTTGCGGCCGGTCTTGCCCAGGACAGCCACGGTACCGCCGGTCATGTACTCGCACCCGTGGTCGCCCGTGCCCTCAACGACGGCGGTGGCACCCGAGAGGCGCACCGCGAAGCGCTCGCCGGCCACACCGCTGAAGAAGGCTTCACCGGTGGTGGCACCGTACATCACGGTGTTGCCCACGATGATGTTCTTGGCCGCGTCACCGCGAAAATCGATGCTGGGGCGCACGATCACACGGCCGCCCGACAGGCCCTTGCCGGTGTAGTCGTTGGCGTCGCCAATCAGGTACAGCGTGATGCCGCGCGTGAGGAAGGCGCCGAAGGACTGACCGCCCGTGCCTTCGAGCTGGATGCGGATGGTGTCGTCGGGCAAACCTTCGGGGTGCACCTGCGTCACCGCACCGGAGAGCATGGCGCCCACGGAGCGGTTGACGTTGCGCGCCACCTCGATGAACTGCACGCGCTCGCCCTTGTCAATGGCCGGGCGCGACTTGGCGATCAGGATGTTGTCGAGCGACTTCTCCAGGCCGTGTTCCTGCACTTCGGTGTGCAGACGCGGCACGTCAGCGGGCACCTGCGGCACCGCCAGCAGGCGGCCGAAGTCCAGGCCACGGGCCTTCCAGTGCTCGATGCCCTGGCGGGTGTCGAGCAGGTCGGCGCGGCCGATCAGGTCGTCGAACTTGCGGATGCCCAGCTGGGCCATGATCTGGCGCACTTCTTCGGCGATGAAGAAGAAGTAGTTCACCACGTGCTCGGGCTTGCCGCTGAATTTCTTGCGCAACGCCGGGTCTTGCGTGGCCACACCCACCGGGCAGGTGTTCAGGTGGCACTTGCGCATCATGATGCAGCCCTCGACCACCAGCGGTGCGGTGGCGAAGCCGAATTCGTCGGCGCCCAGCAGGCCGCCGATGACCACGTCACGGCCGGTCTTCATCTGGCCGTCGGCCTGCACGCGCACGCGGCTGCGCAGGCGGTTGAGCACCAGCGTCTGCTGCGTTTCGGCCAGGCCGATTTCCCATGGGCTGCCGGCGTGCTTGATGGAAGACCAGGGCGAAGCGCCCGTGCCACCGTCGTGGCCGGCGATCACCAGGTGGTCGGCCTTGCACTTGGTCACGCCCGCGGCGATGGTGCCCACGCCGATTTCGGACACCAGCTTCACGCTGATGCTGGCGTGCGGCGCCACGTTCTTCAGGTCGTGGATCAGCTGGGCCAGGTCTTCGATGGAGTAGATGTCGTGGTGCGGCGGGGGCGAGATCAGGCCCACGCCCGGCACGCTGTGGCGCAGCTTGCCGATGTAGTCCGACACCTTGCCACCGGGCAGCTGGCCGCCCTCGCCGGGCTTGGCGCCCTGCGCCATCTTGATCTGGATCTGGTCGGCGCTGTTCAGGTATTCGGCGGTGACACCGAAGCGGCCCGAGGCCACCTGCTTGATCTTCGAGCGCATGGAGTCGCCCTCGCTCAGCACGTAGTCGACCTCGAAGGTGTCCTTGCCCAGCAGGTCGGACATGGTCTGGCCCTGCTTGATCGGGATGCCCTTGAGTTCGTTGCGGTAGCGCAGCGCGTCTTCGCCGCCCTCGCCCGTGTTGCTCTTGCCGCCAATGCGGTTCATGGCCACGGCCAGCGTGGCGTGTGCCTCGGTGGAGATGGAGCCGAGCGACATGGCGCCGGTGGCGAAGCGCTTGACGATCTCCGCAGCGGGCTCCACCTCGTCGATGGAGATGGCCTTGGCTGGATCTATCTTGAACTCGAACAGACCGCGCAGCGTCATGTGGCGCTTGCTCTGGTCGTTGATGATCTGCGCGTACTCCTTGTACGTGCTCCAGTTGTTGGCGCGGGTGCTGTGCTGCAGCTTGGCGATGGCGTCGGGCGTCCACATGTGCTCTTCGCCGCGGGCGCGCCAGGCGTACTCGCCGCCGGTCTCCAGCATGCTGGCCAGGATCGGACTGTCGCCGAAGGCCTCCTTGTGCATGCGGATGGCCTCTTCGGCGATCTCGAACACACCAATGCCCTGCACGCGGCTGGCGGTGCCGGTGAAGTACTTCTCGACCGTCTCGGTCGACAGGCCGATGGCCTCGAACAGCTGGGCGCCGCAGTAGGACATGTAGGTCGACACGCCCATCTTGGACATGATCTTGGACAGGCCCTTGCCGATCGCCTTCACGTAGTTGTAGATCGCCTTCTCGGCGCTCAGGTCGCCCGGCAGGTCCTTGCAGATGGCCGTGAGCGTTTCCATGGCCAGGTAGGGGTGCACGGCTTCAGCGCCGTAACCCGCCAGTACGGCGAAGTGGTGCACTTCGCGCGCGGTGCCGGTCTCGACCACCAGGCCGGCCATGGTGCGCATGCCTTCGCGCACCAGATGCTGGTGAATGGCGGAGAGCGCCAGCAGTGCGGGGATGGCCACCTGGGTGGCGCTGATGCCGCGGTCGCTGACGATCAGGATGTTCTTGCCGCTCTTGATCGCGTCCACCGCTTCGGCGCACAGCGAGGCCAGCTTGGCCTCCACGCCTTCACGACCCCAGTGAACGGGGTAGGTGATGTCCAGCGTGTGGCTGTGGAACTTGCCCTGCGTCATGCCGTCGATGTTGCGCAGCTTGGCCATGTCGGCCATGTCCAGCACGGGCTGGCTCACCTCCAGGCGCATCGGCGGGTTGACGTGGTTGATGTCCAGCAGGTTGGGCTTCGGCCCGATGAAGGACACCAGCGACATGACGATGGCTTCGCGGATCGGGTCGATCGGGGGGTTGGTCACCTGGGCGAACAGCTGCTTGAAATAGTTGTACAGCGGCTTGTTCTTGTCGGACAGCACGGCCAGCGGGCTGTCGTTGCCCATGGAGCCAATGCCCTCTTCGCCGTTGGCGGCCATGGGGCTGAGCAGGAATTTGATGTCTTCCTGCGTGTAGCCGAAGGCCTGCTGGCGGTCCAGCAACTCGGGCGCCACGCTTTCCACTCCAGCCGTCTGCGGCTCGGTCGCGGCGATGCTCTGCTCGGCCGGGGCGGCACCGGCCACCGGCTGGACCACGTCGTCCAGGCGGATGCGCAGGTTCTCGATCCACTGCTTGTAGGGCTTGGTGTTGGTGAGGTTGGCCTTGAGCTCCTCGTCGTCGATCATGCGGCCCTGTTCCAGGTCGATCAGGAACATCTTGCCGGGCTGCAGGCGCCACTTGCGCACGATCTTGTTCTCGGGCACGGGCAGCACGCCCGACTCGGAACCCATGATGACGAAGTCGTCGTCGGTGATGCAGTAGCGCGAGGGGCGCAGGCCGTTGCGGTCCAGCGTGGCGCCGATCTGGCGGCCGTCGGTGAACACGATGGAGGCCGGGCCGTCCCACGGCTCCATCATGGCGGCGTGGTACTCGTAGAAGGCCTTGCGACGCTCGTCCATGGTGGTGTGCTGCTCCCAGGGCTCGGGAATCATCATCATCACCGCCTGCGCCAGCGGGTAGCCGGCCATGGTCAGCAGTTCCAGGCAGTTGTCGAACGTGGCGGTGTCGGACTGGTTGGCGAAGCTGATCGGGTACAGCTTTTGCAGGTCGGCGCCCAGCACGGGCGAAGCCATCACGCCTTCGCGCGCCTTCATCCAGTTGTAGTTGCCCTTGACGGTGTTGATCTCACCGTTGTGCGCCACGTAGCGGTACGGATGGGCCAGCGGCCACTCGGGGAAGGTGTTGGTGGAGAAGCGCTGGTGCACCAGGCCCAGGGCCGAGACGCAGCGCGGGTCCTGCAGGTCGTAGTAATACGTGCCCACCTGATCGGCCAGCAACAGGCCCTTGTAGATCACGGTGCGGCTGCTCATGCTCACCACGTAATACTCTTTGCTGTGCTTGAGCTTGAGCGACTGGATGTGCGCGCTGGCGGTCTTGCGGATCACGTACAGCTTGCGCTCCAGCGCGTCCTGCACGATCACGTCGCTGCCGCGGCCGATGAAGACCTGGCGCAGGATGGGCTCCTTCTCGCGCACGGTGGGCGACATCGGCATGTCCTTGTTGACCGGCACGTCGCGCCAGCCCAGCAGCACCTGGCCCTCGGCCGCGATGGCGCGCTCCATCTCCTGCTCGCAGGCCAGGCGCGACGCGTGCTCCTTCGGCATGAAGATCATGCCCACGCCGTACTCACCGGGCGGGGGCAGGTTGACGCCCTGCTTGGCCATCTCGTCGCGGTACAGCGCGTCGGGCAACTGGATCAGGATGCCCGCGCCGTCGCCCATGAGCTTGTCGGCGCCCACAGCACCCCGGTGGTCCAGGTTTTCCAGAATCTTCAGGCCCTGCTGAACGATGGCATGGCTGCGCTCGCCCTTGATGTGCGCCACGAAACCGACGCCGCAGGCATCGTGTTCCTGGGTCGGGTCATACAGGCCGTGCTGCTGAAGATGCTGCTGTTCTGCTGCCGTGGTCATGGCGCTTCCTTCGTGGTTCGGGTGCATATAAAACAAAAATTCGCGGATGCGGAGCATAGGGCAATGCAACAAGAATGCCAAGCACTTTAATCGGGGTCAGATTCCAATTAATCGACGACTTGAACGGGCTTCAAATAAATGGGGACAGATTAAAAACAGGTGTTCTTCCGCTTGAAGGAACGTGACTATCAGGGCTGATTGGCGGGCCGGCCAGGGCGTCCAGGAAGGACGCGGCGTGGGGTTTTCTGTTGTAGTCCGCCGACAAAGGCCGCGTCGCCCAGCGCCCAGCCGTGGAGCGCCGATGAGGTCACGGCGTCTTGTACGCCTGCTGGTAGCCCTGCACGCACCATTTCGGCGTATGAGGCCTCGCGCGCGAAGGGCGTGTTGCCCATCTCCCAGTACAGAGCGTGGGGCGCCAGGCCCCGTCGGACCTCCAGCCCGGCATAGTGCCGGTAACTGGACCAGGCATACCGCTCAGGCCCGGCCACCGTCCCGGCGCGCACCGGGTTCAGGTCGAGGTACGCCATGCAGGCCAGCAGGTAGCGCTCGCTCTGGATCAAGGTGGAGCGGTAGCGCCCTTCCCACAGGGTGCCGGTGCGGTGGTGGCGATCGTTGAAATACCGTACATAACGCCGCCCCACCGCTTGCATCATCTGGGGCACACCCTCGGCGGTCTGCGGCGTGAGCAGGAGATGGAAGTGGTTGTCCATCAACACAAAGGCGTGCACCGCCACGTGGTGTTTGGCCGCGTTGTCGGTGATCAGGCCCAGCAGGGCCCGGCGGTCTTCGTCGTCCCGCACGATGGGTTGTCGGTTGTTGCCCCGCTGAATGACGTGGTGGCAAAAGCCGGGAACAGTGAGGCGGGGCAAGCGAGCCATGGCATGCAAACAACAAATTGGAATCTGACCCCGATAGTAAGCCCCATTTTGGGGCGCTTTGGTCAGATGAACCGGCTGTGTTCGCCGACGATGAGCTTGGCCAACTCGTCGAGTGCGGCCGTGTTGAGCTGGACCACCGGGTACAAGGTGTTCATTGTCTCGAGGCCACCGACCCCGACCAGGCGCACCTTGAAGCTGCCCGCATCGTGGTCCGGGGTGAACACCACACTGGCGCGAGCGGCGTACCCGTGCTCGAACACGATGCGCTGGAGCCGATGGGTGTCGGGATGTCGGAATTCCAGACGATCATGCGGCACCTGACCTGCCTGCAGCCGGCGCTCCACCCGCTCCAGATCAGGCGGAAAGTTGACGCTGACGCGGCCCTTTTCCTTCAGCGGTTGCCGCGGCGACAGGTACCAGCCGATGGCCAGATAGTCGAACACCTCTTTGTCGCGCAGGGTCTTCTTGCGGGCGTCGAAGCGGAAATCGTGCTGCTTCATGTCAGGCCACGGTGTCTTGCCGTCCAGGCTCAGGGCAGCGGACGCGGGTTCGATCACATTGAGTTGCCGCGGCAGTTCCATGAGGTACTGCCAGACGACTTTGCACGCCGCCTCGGTGCGCTCAAGCTGAGCGTCCGACTGTTGCTGGTGAGCACCCTGCTGGTTTTGCAAGGTCTGCGCCTGTTGCTTGAGCTGGTTCAAAAAGCTCATCCGGTTTTCCTCTGAGTAAATGTTTGGACCTATCGTCCGCCCGGTGAACGAGCGCCAGTACCGCAGAGTCTAGCGAGAACATTCGACCTACAACCGCCCTCCCCTGCTCACAAGGCACGAGGGCGGTCCCGCCACGCTGCTTGCAACCGAAGGGCCACCCACAAACCCAGCAACGAACAGGCTCCGGTCACCACCCAGGTGAGTTGCCAGCCGCCGGCCAGCAACGCTACCCAGGCCACCACAGGCGGTCCGACAAACTGCCCGAGCGACGAGAACTGCTGCATCCACCCAACCGTGGTGGACACCGTGTCCTGTCCGGGCGCGAGCACCACCGCCAGGCCAAACAGCGTGCCCGGTACGAGCCCCCCGACGCCTGAAAACACCAGCACCGCCGCGTATTGCAGCACCGGCTGCCCCTGGGCACCAAAAGCGACCAGCGCCCCCGCACCCATGGCGGCATAGGCCACCGCCAGCAAGACGCCGGGACGCGCGCCCCGGGCCAGCCACCAGCCAGCCCCAATGTTGCCGGCCATGTTGATACCCGCTGCCAGCGCCGTCAGCATACCCAACAGTGCGCCGGTGTAGCCGGCCTGGCTGTAAATGGTCGGCAGGAAGCCCACCACGGCCAGCCACTGCCCGGAGTAAAGAAAGAAGCCCGTCGCCAGCAACCAGGGACCGGGCGCCCGCAGCGTGCGCGCCAGACGCGGCCACATCGAGGGCGGCCCCCCTGCTCCCGCTGACGTCAAAGGCGATTCGGATGCGATGCCCCGCCGCAAGGCCTCCGCCGCCAACAGCGAGACCGCGGCCAGCCCGGCCCAGGCCCAGCGCCAGCCCACTTGCCCGATCAGCGGGGCGCCCAGCAGGAGCGCCAGCGCCGTGCCGACCGGCATGTAAGCGCCCCACCAGCCCAGCGCCCGCGCCAGGGTGGGCGCATGCGCCACGCGCTGGCGCAACAAGCCGGGCGCCGGCAGCACCGCCAGCAGAAAGCCCAAGCCTTCCACCAGGCGGGAGAACAGCAGCATGCCGACGCTGCCGGAGAGCGCCCCCAGGCCGCTGCCCACTGCGAGGGACACCAGGCCGGCGAGCATCACGCGGCGGGGGCCGACACGATCGGCCCTGAGACCCACCATCAGGCCCAGCGTCATGCCAGCCAGCTGGATGAGCGACAACAGAAAGCCCGCCTGCAACAGCGTCACCCCCAGTTCACGCCCCAGCACCGGGATGGCCACCGGCAGCTTCCCCACATGCAAAGCGCAACTGACGCCTACCAACACCACCAGCGCCGCCTGGCGAACCGCTTGTTCGGGGGGCGCCCCCACGGGCAGGGTCGATCTGGGCGCAGCCATCAGGGAAACAAGGGCGCGCCGCCGAGCCGCTGGTGTTCGCGGATGGCAAAGCGGTCGGTCATGCCGGCAATGTAATCGGCCACGGACCGTGCCGGGTGGCCGCCGCGGCTGTGCGCGTCTGGCAGCTCGTGGGGGCGGGTCAGGTAAAGCTGGAACAGGTCCGCCACCACCTGGCGCGCCCGGTCGGTGGTCTCCACCACCTGCGGGTGGCGGTAGAGGTTGTGCAGCAGGAAGGTCTTCAGGGTCTGCGAACGCTCGCGCATGGACGGCGAGAAGCACACCAGCGGGGGCGAGCACCGCACATCGTCGGGCGAGGCCACGCCCGAATCGGCGATGCGGCCCCGTGTGGTGTCGATCACGTCGTACACCTGATCGCTCAGCATGAGCCGGATCGTTTCAAACAGCAGGCGACGGCCGGCCAGCGCGGGGTGCGCCGCCAGCGCCAGCCGCCGGTAGTGGGCGAACAGCGGCACCTCGTCGAGCTGCTCCAGGCGCAGCAGGCCCGAGCGCACGCCGTCGTCGATGTCGTGCGCGTTGTAGGCAATCTCGTCGGCGAGATTGCACAGTTGCGCCTCCAGCGAAGGCGACTCGCCGCGCAGAAAACGCGCCCCCACGCCACCCGGCTCCTGCGCCTCCAGGCGCTCGGCATTGGCGCGCGAGCAATGTTTGAGAATGCCCTCGCGCGTTTCGAAGCAGAGATTCAAGCCATCAAACGCGGGGTAACGCTCTTCCAGCTGGTCCACCACCCGCAGGCTTTGCAGGTTGTGCTCGAATCCCCAGCTGTCCGCCTCAAGCCGTCCATCCCGGGGCGACACGCTTCGCATGCACGCATGCAGCGCGTCCTGCCCGGCATGCCCAAAAGGCGTGTGGCCCAGGTCATGGGCGAGCGCAATGGCCTCCACCAGGTCTTCGTTCAAGCGCAGCGAGCGCGCGATGCTGCGGCCGAGTTGTGCCACCTCCAGCGAATGCGTGAGCCGGGTGCGGAAGAGGTCGCCCTCGTGGTTCAGGAACACCTGCGTCTTGTAAACGAGGCGGCGAAACGCGGTCGAGTGGATCACCCGGTCTCGGTCGCGCTGAAACGCGGTGCGCGTGGGCGCCTCAGGTTCAGGGATGCGACGCCCGCGGGAGCGAGCGGGGGCGCAGGCGTAGGGAGCGAGTGGCCCCGCGTCGCGTGCCGTCGGTGGCCGAGTCGCCATCACGTCGCCGCGCAACTGGCTCGAATCACCTCGGCCACCAGCGCATCGGGTGCCGAGCGCACGGTGGCGCGGCCCGGGGCGTCGATGAGCACAAACTTGATCTCGCCTGCCTCGGCCTTTTTGTCGACCCGCATCAGCGCCAGGTAACGGCCGACGTTGTCTTGTGCGTCCAGCACCGGCGCCACGGTGGGCAGGCCCGCGCGTTCGATCAGCGCCTTGAGCCGATCCACAAACGACCGATCCACGAGGCCCAACGCCTCGGACAGCCGTGCCGCCATCACCATGCCGCAGCCCACGGCCTCGCCGTGCAGCCAATGCCCGTAGCCCATGCCCGCCTCAATGGCGTGGCCGAAGGTGTGGCCGAAGTTCAGTACCGCGCGCAGGCCCGCCTCACGCTCGTCCTGCCCGACCACCCAGGCCTTGATTTCGCAACTGCGCTTGACGGCGTGGGCCAGTGCTGCGGTGTCGCGTGCCATCAGCGCGCCGATGTGGTCCTCGATCCACGCCAGAAACGCCATGTCGGCGATCGGCCCGTATTTGATGACCTCGGCCAGGCCGGCGCTGAGTTCGCGTACCGGCAAGGTCTGCAGGGTATCGAGATCGCACACCACCCGCTGCGGCTGGTAAAACGCGCCGATCATGTTCTTGCCCAAGGGGTGGTTGATGGCCGTCTTGCCGCCCACCGACGAATCGACCTGGGCCAGCAAGGTGGTGGGCACCTGCACGAAGGGCACGCCGCGCATGTAGCTGGCAGCCGCAAAACCGGTCATGTCACCCACCACGCCGCCGCCCAGGGCGAACATCACGGTCTTGCGGTCACAACCGTGGCCCAGCAGCGCGTCAAAGATCAGGTTCAGCGATTCCCAGGTCTTGTAGACCTCGCCATCGGGCAGCGCCACCGTGTGCACGGCGGCATAGCGGGAACTCAGCACGTCCACGAGGCGCCGCAAGTAGAGTGGGGCCACCGTCTGGTTGGTGACGACCAGCGCACTCGCGGCGGACGGGATGCCTTCGTATGAAGAGGCCTGGTCCAACAGCCCGGTGCCGATGAAAATGCCGTAGCTGCGGTCGTCCAGGGCGATCTCGACCTGTTCGGTGTGGGCGGTAGTGGTCTGCGTGTTCATGCCCAGAAGTTTAGAGCCTACGGGCAAGAGGCCCGCCCAACGCGGCGGCACGGGTGACACGATCTGCGAAGCGCTATTCAGCCGGCCCCGCGCGCCCCGGTGGCGCCTTGGCAGGCAGTTCAATGCCCGCCAGTTCCAGCTGCATCACGATCATGTTGACCAAGGTGGCCACCGAAGGCCGGCCCGTCTCGATCACAAAATGCGCCACCTCGCGGTACAGCGGATCCCGCACGGCATACAAATCGCGCAAGCGCTGCAAAGGGTCGGCCACCTGAAGCAGCGGCCGGTTGCGGTCGTTGCGCAGACGCCTGAACACCTCTTCGGGCGAGGAGCGCAGATAAACGACCTGGCCACGGTCGTGGAGGTGCGCCCGGTTTTCCGCGCGCAGCACGGCGCCGCCGCCGGTCGAGAGGACGCAGGGCTCCCTTTGCGTCAACTCGTCCAGCACAGCCTGCTCGACATCCCGAAAGGAGTCCTCGCCCTCGCGTTCGAAGAACTCACGAATCGAACAGCCCAAGCGCTGTTCGATCACATGGTCGGAGTCATGAAAGGGCAGCGACAGCCGCCGGGCGAGTTGGCGCCCGACCGTGGATTTCCCGGAACCAGGTAGGCCAACGAGGGCGATAACGGCGCTCACTTGATCAGGGTACCGTGACCGACAAGAATGACTCTTTTCCGGCAACCGTGGCCTTCACCAAAACGCTTTCCCCACCCAGACAATCCTTAAGCGAGACGAAGTGTGAGGTGGGTTCCGTTGTGCTACCAATCGTACTCCCCCCCACCAGCGTGGCCTTGCAGTCCGTGCCGTTTAGCACTTCGGTAGAAACCGTAGCGATTGAGGGAAGCGGATTCCCGTTCAGATCCGCCAAACGAACCGATATCGCACCACGACTGCGCCCCAGCACCTCCGTTCTACGATCCACCGGAATGGACGTGTGGTACAGACCGGGCTGACCAATCTCATCTCCAGAGAAGATAACCAAAATGGATCTCCGAACCTTGGTCGCGCCATCCCAGCGCCCATTGCAGGTATTTGCCACAGACAGCCTGCCATTGGGACTTTCAGGACAAGCGGTCGTGCCAGACGCCCCGATAGGCAGAGGGTATGAATTTTCACCCTCCTCCGTGTTCATGACCAAATTGCGGTAGCTGCGCGTCAGGAGGCCATCCTCATCCTTGTCAAGGAAGGGCAAGCCCAAATCTTCAAACAACTCGCCAGCGTCATAGCGGTTGTTGTTATTCGCGTCGATAAACGACTCTTCACCGTCTGTGTACGCCAAGACCGTCACCCGGCCCGGGCGAGGATCGGCTCCAGCCACATTCGACCCCAAAGGGCGATAGTCCTGTCCCACCAAGCGGACACTGCAGCGACCGTTCGCGCCAATCTGGCAACTGCTGGCGCCCGATGTCACGAGTTGCCCACCCTCGGCCACGAAAACAACCGAAGTGCCTTGGGGAACCGGGTTGCCTTGTCGATCCGCTGCGAACACCGTGATTTCGGTTTCGTTTCCATTGAACCGGTTGGTGAAGTATCCCCCCGCCCAAATATTCAGTTGACTGGCCGAAATATCAAAAAACCTTTGGGTGGGAAGGCCGGTCTGAATCGTCAGGCGATTGGAATCGGCATATACCGCCGGCGAAGCCACCAAAGAAGCCCGAACCTGTACGGTTGTGGGCAAGGTGCCGGAGCAGACGGAAAAAGACACTTCGCCCTCTTGGCTGGACTGAGCGGTGGAAGGACTGCCACAGAAATTGACGCCCCCATCGGCATTGGTCAGGCTTGCAGAGACAGAAACCGATGGAACACCACCCCCCACAGAATCCACCACCTTGAACTTGACGATGGAGGTGGTCACACCCGTGGAACCCGTCTGGTAGATACGTTCAGGGCTTGCACTGACGAATTCCAGCGCCGTAATGGGGGGAGCCGTGACGGTGTAGGACACCGGCGGTATGGTCACGGTGTTGAATGCCGCTGACACCTGGCAAGTGCCGACGGCCGTGGTCTGCACCACGGCGACCGCTCGGCCAGATGCATCCACCAGTGCGGGCGACGGAGACACCGTCCCACAGTTGCTCACAAAGTTGACGGCGACCGAGTTGGAAGAAGCCCGAGCCCCGTTGACCAACACATCCACCGAAGCGACCACGGCCTGCCCGCGCTGAACGGTTCCGGGCGTTGCCAGCAGGTTCCTGAGCTCAACCACGCCGGGGGAGATGTTGAAGTTCAGATCGGATGACAGGGAAACGCCTCCGATGGTCGCTTGCGCCGTCGCACTGATGGCACCGTCCGCCAACACGTTGGCCGGCGTCACCTTGATTCGCGCGATACCAGTTAGGTTATCGGTCAGAACCGCCCCATTGGCAGGGACGCTCACAACCAGAGACGGATCGCTGACCGCGAAGGTAACGCGTTCAAATGGAATCGGGGAGCCCGCCGCATTCAATACCCGGGTTTGCAAAAACATATCGACCGACTGAGACAACTGTCGGGTGGTCACTTCAGAACCATCGGCATAGACGAGGCGCAAGGGAGCAATTGAAGCCACAGGCGCAGGCGTCGTGGATCCACCGCCTGTACCCCCCCTACTTGGCCTGGACTTCCCCCGCCCCCGCCACAAGCCGTCAACAGGGCAGTTACCAGCAACACTGCGAGCCATTGAACCATATATGCCTTCCTTACCAAGAGATTCTTCATATTGAGCTGACGAGTTAGCGCATCACACCACGATCTGAAATCACCCGCGGTGTGATGAACACCAACAATTCCGATTTATTCGCCGTCTTGCTGCGGTTCTTGAACAGATTCCCAACCACCGGCAGATCGCCAAACAACGGGACCTTGGTGACATCCTCTACCTCGATCAATTCGAAGATGCCGCCAATGACAACGGTGCCGCCGTTTTCAACGAGCACCTGCGTCTGGATGTGCTTGGTGTTGATGGCAATACCGGCGGTGGTGGTCTCGCCGCGGCTGTCTTTGTTGATGTCGACATCGAGGATGATGCCGCCTTCGGGCGTGATCTGTGGCGTCACCTCCAGTTTCAGGTTCGCTTTGCGAAAGGCAATGGCGGTTGCACCACTGGAGGTGGCCGTCTGGTAAGGATATTCAGTGCCCTGCTCAATCAAGGCTTTCACTTGGTCGGCTGTCACCACCCGTGGACTGGAGACAATTTTTCCACGCCCATCGGCTTCCAATGCAGAAATTTCCAAGTTCAAGAAACGATTGGCGGTCGAACTGAACAAGGACACCGCAAAAGCGGCGGGCGAGAATCCACCTGCGCCAGTGGAAGGCAAATTAATGAACGACGTGTTGAGCGTGTTGAGCACGTTCTCGCTCTCGCGAGTGGTACTGGAAACGGCGTTGTAGCTCCCCCCAATCGCAATACGATTGCTTCCGCCTATTCCGTAGCCCGCGTCGCCGCCACTCACGCCGCGCAAGTCGCTACCGCCCAGGCGAACGCCAATGGATCGGCCGAAACGGTCGTCCGCTTCCACGATGCGGGCTTCAATCAGCACCTGGCGAATCGGGATATCGAGCTTGGCGATCAGTGCCTGCACCTGCTCGAGTTTGGACGGGATGTCGGTGACGAACAGCTGGTTGGTGCGGGGCTCGGCAATGGCGCTGCCGCGCGGAGACAGTATCCGGGCGCTGCCCACGCTCGACGTCGCTCCCCCGGCAATCTGCGCGGCCACGTCGGCGGCTTTGGCGTAATTCATCTGAAAACTTTGCGTGCGGACGGTCTCCAGACTTTCGAGCGAAGCCTTGGATTCCAGCTCCTGCTTTTCACGCGCGGCGATTTCGTCCTTCGGCGCAATCCACAGCACGTTGCCCGACTTGCGCATGCCCAGGCCTTTGGCCTGCAGGATGATGTCGAGCGCCTGGTCCCAGGGCACATCCTTCAGGCGCAGGGTGACCGCGCCGCTGACGGAGTCGGACGTGACGACGTTGAAGTTGGTGAAGTCCGCGATGACCTGGAGCAGTGCCCGCACCTCGATGTTCTGGAAATTCAAGGACAGCTTTTCACCGTTGTAGCCCGGCCCCTGCGTGAGCTTGCTGGCGTCGATCTTCTGCTCGCGGATCTCCAGCACGAACTGGTTGTCGCTCTGGTAGGCGGAGTGCTCCCAGTTGCCAGTGGGCGTCACGACCATGCGGACACGGTCGCCCGCTTGCGAAGTGGTCACCGTCTGCACGGGGGTTCCGAAGTCGGCCACATCCAGGCGCCGACGCAAGCCCTCGGGCAGTGACGTTTTGAGGAATTCGACGACAAGGTTTTGCCCCTGCTGGCGGATGTCGACCCCCACCTGGTTGCTGGCGAGATCGACGACCACACGCCCCGAACTGCCTGCGCCGCGGCGGAAGTCAATGTCTTTCAAGGCAGCAATGTCGCGGCTGAGGCTGGGCGCGAATGCAGCCTGGCTGCCCACGGGCGCCGGTGCAACCTCGGTGCGCTCCAGCACGACGACCAGGGTCCGGCCTTCCGTACGGGCCGTGTAGGCCGCGGCCTGCTTGAGGTTGATCACCACCCGGGTGCGGTCACCGGCCTGCACCACGTTGGCGGAGCGCAGGTTGCCCTGGTTCATTTCCACGGAACTGCGGCCAATGTTGTTGATCACGCCCGGAAAGTCCAGGGCGATCCGGGCGGGGGACTGGATCGTGAAGCCGCTCGGAATCGCGGCGAGTGGTTCCGATGTTTCGATGCGGATGACTTCCACCCCGGCCTGCACGCCGCCTGTGAGCGACTGAATGGCGTTCTGGGCCTGCGCCCATGTAGACGTCAACACCAGACCGGCGATGACGAAGGCACACCGTGCGGCGCGCAAAGTGGCGGCACCGCCTCTGGTGGCCATGTTCGGCTTGATCATTTGGAAGCGTCCTCTTGTAGCTGGAGCGCCGCCGGGCGCTCGATCCATTCGCCTGCCGAGTCTTGCACGATCTCCCGCAAGACGATTTCGGTCTCGGTGATGCGTTTGACGCGGCCGTAGTTTTGTCCCAGGTAGCTCCCCGGTCGCACCTGGTACAGCAGGGCGTCCACTTTCACCAACGCGACGAGTTGCCCTTGCTGGTCCAGGCTGCCCACCATCAACATGGTGTCCAGCGGATAGGCCTCCAGGGGCTGCTTGCGGCGGTTGAGTTCGGGTTCGATCAGCGTCGAGTTCCCGGGTGTCACCGCTGGACTGCCGCGCAACGCGCTGGCGAGTTTTTCGGTGCTGAAGGGTTCCTGCAGCCGCTCGCTTGAGTACGCCTGCGGGATGAAACGGGTAGGTTCCGGAATGGGCGTGACCTTGGGCTTGATGCCGTTGCGCTCGGCCTGCATCCACAGCGGCAACTCATCCTGCCCGGACGACGAGCAAGCAGCCAGCACCAGCACCAGGCACAGCAGGGACATGCGGATTTCTGTCGGCATCACTTCTTGGCTCCCTTGGCTTTCTGCTGAACCGCCACTTCCTCGGGATCCAGGTAGCGGAAAGTCTTGGCCGTGCAGTCCATGGTCATGACCCCGGCGCGATCGCGTATCGGCGTCAAGGTGAGGTTGTTCAAGGTGACGATGCGCGAGAGGTTGGCAATATCGGCGGCGAAAAGCCCGATGTCGTGGTAGGTACCGGTGACCCGAACGGCAATGGGCAATTCGGCGTAGTACTCCTTCACCACCACCTGCCCTGGCCTGAACAATTCGAACTGCAGGCTGCGACCCAGGCCGGCCTGGTTGATATCGGACAGCAGGGCATCCATCTCGGCCTTGCTGGGCAGTTGTTTTTCCAGCTGGGTCACGTATTGCTGAACCTGCTCGAGCTGTTTTTTCAGCGCGTCGAGGTTCACGGCCTGCACCAGCTTCTTCTGGTAGTCACCCCGCAACTGCTCTTCGCGCGCCTTGGCGGCAACGAGCTCCTCATCAGAAGACTGCAGCCAGACAAACCAGAGTCCCGCGACCACGGCGAGACACACGGCCACATACAGCAGGTTGCGCGGCAACACCGGCCATTGCGATGGATCGTTGGGATCGAGGCCCGAGAATTGCGCGGTGATCTGGTCTTGGACTTGCCTGAAGTCCACATTCAGTTTGGGCATATTGGCCATGGTGCGTCAATGCCTCATTCAGACTTTTCCGGGTGTCGTGGCTGTGGAGGCCGGCCTGGCTGCCCCATCGGCGGTGACGGCCGAGGGACGCGTCAACGCCACACGGATCGTGAAATTGGACACCCGACGCTGATCCCGGTTGGGGCCGGGGATGGTCGCCGCGACAATCTCCACCAATTCGGGGCGGGTTAGCCAGGGGCTGTTGTTGGCCAGGTTGCGCAGCAACTCCGAGACCCGCTCCTGCGACTGGGCCACGCCCGTCAACAGCACGCTCTGGTTTTCCTGTTTCATGCTGCTGAGGTGGATACCGTCTGGCGTCTGGGTCACCAGTTCGTCCAACAGGTGAACGGGCAGGTTGCGATCGCCCTGCAGGTCCTCGACGGCGGTCTGGCGTGCGCGCAGGGAAGCGATTTCGCTCTGCAGCGTGGCGATATCCTTGATCTCCACATCCAAGCGAGCAATCTCTTTCTGCAGGTAGGCATTGCGGTCTTGTTGCTTTTCAATCTGGCCTTGGTACCAGGTGAACACCGCTCCACAGATGATCCCGCCCAAGAGCGACGACAGGCCGAGTTGAAGAAAAAACTGCTCTTTCTGCCGCTTGCGTGCTGCCTCCCGATGGGGAAGCAAATTGATCAGAATCATTGAAAGAACCTCCGCAAGGCCAAGCCTGTCGAGGTGAGATACGAAGGTGCTTCGCGGGCAATCTTGCGTGCGTGAACGGTGGAAGCCACGTCCATGGCATCAAACGGGTTGACCACCATGCAGGCAAACGACGTCTGGTGGGTCACGGCGTCGGTGATCCCGGGCAAGGCCGCGCTGCCGCCGGCCAGCAAGATGTGGTCGACCTTGTTGTAGGGCGTGCTGGTGAAAAAAAACTGGAGCGCGCGGCCCAGTTCTTGGGCCAGGCTTTCAATAAACGGACTCAGAACCGTCGACTGGTAATCTTCCGGCAGGTCGCCGGTGCGTTTCTTGGCCTCTGCCTCGTCCGCAGAAAACCCGTACTGGCGCACGATCAGCTGGCTGAGTTGTGCGCCGCCGAAAGCCTGGTCGCGCTCGTAGAGCACCTCGTCGTTGCGGATGACCTGCATGCTGGTCGTGAACGCCCCCACTTCAAAGAGGGCCACCAGGGAATCCACCCCTTGATTGGGCAGCGTCTCAATGACCCGGCCTGCCGCGAGGCGCGAAGCATAGGATTCCACGTCCATGATGACCGTCTTGAGGCCCGCGGCCTCGGCCAGCCCCTGGCGGTCCGACACCTTTTCTTTTCTGGACGCGGCGATGAGCACCTCGATGTCGCCCACCGAGTTCGCACTGGGACCGATGACGCAGAAGTCCAGGCTGACCTCGTCCAGTGAGAACGGAATGTACTGGTTGGCTTCGGACTCGACCTGGGCTTCCAGCTCCTTGTCAGAGAGTCCGCCGGGCAGGATGATTTTTTTGGTGATGACCGCCGAGGCTGGCAGGGCCATCGCGACCTGCTTGGTGCGGGTGCCGCTCTTGCGCACCAGCCGGCGCACGGCATCCGCCACTTCGTCGAATTTCTCGATATTGCCGTCGGTGATCCAGCCCCGCTCCAGGGGTTCGATGGAACAGCGCTCCAACACGAGATCGCCAGCGCGGTTGCGCCCCAGCTCGACCAGCTTGACACTGGAGGAGCTGACGTCAATGCCCAGCAATGGCGCCGGCTCCCGGCTGAATAACGACCCCAATGAGATCAAGGCGGCCCCCAATATTGACAGCGCCGCGGGGCGCAAGACTTAATAAATCACTTGAATGCTAGCAGTAAGGCCTATGTGCAGCAAAGATTTTTTGCCTTCCTCACATTCAGAAACGTTGTCAAAAGCAGACGCGTTTCCGACTCATTTCAAGTACCGACAAACGGTGGCGGGACTCAAAATACCGCAGCATTCACAATACGCTCGACGCTTTTTGCCTGCCATCTCGGCAGAATTTTTATAATCATCCTCTGCCCCTTTGATCGATCGCATGCCCCAAGACGACGCTTCGCACACCCGGACTCACCAAACCACAGTATCGGTTGGGCGCTCGGTGCTGATCTGGGCCGGTCGCCTTGCGGTGGGTCTGGTCGGACTGGCGGTGGCCGGCACCGTGGCTGTTCTCATGGCCGTGGGTCTGGCGCTGGCGGTGGCCTATCCCAATCTGCCCGACGTGGCCGACCTGGCTGACTACCGCCCCAAGCTTCCCCTGCGGGTACTGACCGCAGACGGGCATCTCATCGGCGAATTCGGGGAAGAGCGACGCAATTTGCTCACGTTCCGCGAGATTCCGGACGTGATGAAGAACGCGGTGCTCGCCATTGAAGACGCGCGTTTCTTCGAACACAGCGGCGTGGACTACCGCGGCATGATGCGCGCGGCACTGGCCAACCTGGGACAGGCGAAAAGCCAGGGAGCCTCCACCATCACGATGCAAGTGGCCCGCAACGTGTACCTATCGGCTGAGAAAAGCTACACGCGCAAGATCTACGAGGTGTTGCTCACCTTCAAGCTGGAGCACATGCTCACCAAGGAGCAGATCCTGGAGATCTACATGAACCAGATCTTCCTCGGTCAGCGCGCCTACGGCTTTTCAACGGCGGCGCAGACCTACTTCGGCAAGCCCCTCAAAGACGTCACCATTGCCGAAGCCGCGATGCTCGCGGGCCTGCCCAAGGCGCCGTCGGCCTACAACCCGATCAGCAATCCGCGCCGCGCCCGTTCGCGCCAGTTGCACATCATCGACCGGATGCTCGAAAACGGCTACATCACCCCGGCAGAAGCCGTGCAGGCCAAGGACGAGCCGCTGCGCTTGCGCCCACCCTCCCAGCAAATGGCGGTGCACGGCGAGTACGTGGCCGAGATGGTGCGCCAGGCGATGGTCGCACAGTACGGTGAAGAGGCGTACACGCGCGGGCTGATCGTGACCACCAGCATCCAGGCGGCCGAGCAGCAGGTGGCCTACCGCGCGGTTCGCGCGGGCGTGCTGGACTACGAGCGCCGGCAGTTCTACCGCGGCCCCGAGTTGTTTATCGACCTGCCCGCCGACCCGGTGGCCCGCGACGAGGCGATAGACGACGCACTGGCCGAGCGGCCCGATAACGACGACCTGCTCTCGGCCGTGGTGCTGGAGGCCGACGCGCGGCGCGTGGTGGCCGTGCGGCAAGACGGTGAGCCTTTTGAGATCACGGGCGAAGGCCTGCGTCCGGTGCAGTCGGGCTTGTCCGACAAGGCGGGCCCCAACATCCGCATCCGCCCGGGCGCGGTGATCCGGGTCGTGAAGACCGGCCCGACCAGCTGGCGCATCACGCAGTTGCCGGACGTGGAAGCGGCGTTCGTGGCCCTGGATCCGCGCACGGGCGCCGTCCGTGCCCTGGTGGGCGGTTTTGATTTTCAGAAAAGCAAGTTCAACCACGTCACGCAGGCCTGGCGGCAACCCGGATCGAGTTTCAAGCCTTTCATCTACTCTGCAGCGCTGGAAAAGGGTCTGACACCCATGACCATCGTGAACGACGCGCCGCTGTTCTACAGCGCGGGCGAGACAGGAGGCAAGCCCTGGGAACCGAAGAACTACGACGGCAAATTTGAAGGTCCGATGTCGGTCCGCAGGGCGCTCGCGAAGTCGAAGAACATGGTGTCGATCCGCGTGCTCCAGCTGGTGGGCACCCAGAGTGCGCAAGGCTGGGTGGCACGCTTCGGCTTTGACGCGCCCAAGCACCCGCCCTATCTCACCATGGCGCTGGGCGCGGGCTCGGTCACCCCGATGCAGATGGCCGTGGGTTACGCAGCCTTTGCCAATGGCGGTTACCGGGTATCACCTGCCCTCATCACGCGTGTCATCGAGCACCGGGGAAAGGTGCTGTTCGAAGCCGCGCCAGTGGCGCTGGCAGAGTCCCAGCGTGCCATCGACACGCGCAACGCATTCTTGATGAGCAGCCTGCTGCAAGAAATCACCCGCTCAGGAACGGCGGCTCGCGCGCAGGCCACGCTGAAACGGCCGGACCTCTACGGCAAGACGGGTACCACCAATGATTCGGTGGATGCGTGGTTCGTGGGCTACCACCCGACCGTGGTCGCGGCCACGTGGGTGGGCCATGGCACGCCCCGCAACCTGGGCAGCCGCGAGACCGGCGGCGGCCTGAGCCTGCCGATCTGGATCGACTACATGTCAGAAGCCCTGAAGGGCGTACCGGTGGCCGAGTACACGCCGCCGCCCGGCGTGATCAACGTGGGGGGCGAGTGGTATTACGAAGAATACGGCCCCGGCAGTGGTGTGCGCGGACTCGGCCTGAACGACCCGTGGCCCGGGGCCGCCCCAGGCAACCCGCCCGTACCGGGTAGCAATGGCGTGGTCACACGCCCGATGGAGCCCGAAGACCGACGCAGCATTCTGGACCTGTTCAGGAACTGAAGACCAGGGCCTGGCCGGCCTGCTCGCTGGCGTAACGTGAGAGGTGGTCAAAAAACTCGCCCTGACCCTTGGTGTCGAGCCAGCGGCCACCCTCCAGATGGTAGTGAAAACCACCGGCGCGCGCGGCCATCCACACTTCCTGCAGCGGCTTCTGCAGGTTGATGATGATCTGACTGCCATTGGCGAAACTCAGGGTGATCATCCCGCCCACGCGCTGGTTGTCGATGTCCGCATCGGAGTGGTCGTTGATGCGGTCGCAGCCCAGTTCAACGGCGCGCAGCAGGGCCTCGGCCTGGTCCAGGTAATCGGTGTCGGTCATTACAATGAGCCCATGTGTGAAGTGCCCCGAATTCTAGGCCGGCTCCCGGCTCGCGCCCGCCGACTGGGCGGGGCTGCCCTGCTGGCAACCGGGTTGCTGCTGGCGGCCTGCGGGCAAAGGGGGCCGCTGTACCTGGCACCCGCCGCCCCGCAGACGACCCCGGCGGCACCTGTGCCAGTCTCGCCCGCGACCGCTCCTTCACGCTGATGCCCCCAGCCCGGCGATGCGCGCCGGCTGATCCGTTCTCCTCTTCTCTTCTCCATGTCCTCACCTTCCGGCACGCCACCCGTTTCCCTTGCGCCTCACTTCACCTACGAGGCCGGTCGGCTCAGAGTGGAGGGCGTGGCACTCGACGAACTGGCGCGCACGCACGGCACGCCGCTGTTCGTTTACAGCCAGGCGGCCATGCTCGACGCGTTGGCCGCCTACCAGCGTGGGCTGGCCGGCCGATCCCACCAGATCTGCTACGCCATGAAGGCGAATTCGACGCTGGCCATCCTGCAGACACTGGCGCGCGCCGGCTGTGGTTTCGACATCGTGTCGGGCGGCGAACTGGAGCGGGCGCTGGCGGCCGGTGCCGACCCGACCACCATCATCTTTTCCGGCGTGGGCAAGACGCGCGCAGAAATGCGCCGCGCACTGGACGTGGGCATCGGCTGCTTCAACGTGGAAAGCCGGGCCGAACTGGACGTGCTTGACGAAGTGGCACGGGGCGTGGGCCTTCGCGCACCGGTGAGCATCCGTGTGAACCCCAACGTCGACGCCAAAACGCACCCGTACATTTCCACCGGCCTCAAGGGAAACAAGTTCGGCATTGCCCATGAGGAGGTGGTGGCCACCTACCGGCACGCCGCGGCGTGCGCCGGCCTGCGCGTGGTGGGCATCGACTGCCACATCGGCTCGCAGATCACGCAGGCCGACCCCTACCTGGACGCGATGGACCGTGTTCTGGATCTGGTGCAGGCGATCGAGGCCGCGGGTGTGCCGATCCAGCACATCGATTTTGGCGGCGGACTCGGCATCGACTACAACGGCGACACCCCGCCGGCGGCAGACGCGTTGTGGAAGCGCCTGCTCGACAAGATCGACGCCCGGGGCTACGGCGACCGCAAGATCTACCTGGAACCGGGGCGCTCCCTGGTGGGCAACGCGGGCGTGTGCATCACCGAAGTGCTCTACCTCAAACCGGGCGAGCAGAAAAACTTCCTGATCGTGGACGCCGCGATGAACGACCTGCCACGCCCGGCCATGTACCAGGCGTTCCACCAGATCGTGCCCCTGACGCCACGACCCGACACCCCCACGACCTGGGACGTGGTCGGACCCGTGTGCGAAAGCGGCGACTGGCTGGGGCGCGACCGAGATCTGGCCGTACAGGCGGGCGACCTGCTGGCGGTGCTGTCAGCCGGTGCTTATTGCATGAGCATGGCCAGCAACTACAACACCCGTGGAAGGGCGGCCGAGGTGCTGGTGTCGGGCACCACCGCCACGCCCATCCGGGCGCGGGAATCGGCCATGGACCAGCTGCGCCTGGAAAACCTGTTGCCACCCGCCTGACGGCTTCCGCTTGGGGTGGCGCCCGATGCAGAGCGGCAGCGGCTAACGAAGCAGCACGGCTCTCAGGGAGAGGGACGCCGCCAGCGCCGCCACACACGCCAGCCCAGCAGGGCCGCCAGCAAAGCCGCATAGACGAGCACATCGGCAAAGTCATTTTTGCCGCTGCGCATCCAGAAGAAGTGCAGCACCGCCAGGCCTGCCACCGCGTAGATACTGCGGTGCAGCAGCTGCCAGCGCTGTGCGCCCAGGGTCTTGATGGCTCGGTTGAAGGACGTGGCCGCCATCATGAAGAGCAGCAACCAGGCCGTCATGCCCACCAGGATGAAGGGGCGCTGGATCACATCGTCCACGACGGCGCTGAGATCGAAGCCCATGTCGAACCAGACGTAGGCGAGCAGGTGCAGGCAGGCATAGAAGAACACGAACAGGCCGGTCATGCGCCGAAAACGGGCCAGTGCTGACCAGCCCGTCACCACCCGCAGGGGTGTGATCGCCAGCACGAGCACGAGAAAGCGCAGCGTCCAGTCGCCCAGTGACCGAATCAGCGCCTCGGCCGGGTTGGCCCCCAGCTGCTCAGACCACGCGGCCCAGAACAGCCACAGGAACGGAAGCAGGGCCAGTGCAAACGCCACCGCCTTGGCCCCGGCATGGAACAAGAGCCGCTGCACCGCGGCCGGGTGCCTACCCTGCGTACTCACTTAGAAGAACTTGCGCAAGTCCATCCCCGCGTAGAGCTGGCCGACCTGAGGCTCGTAGCCGTTGAACATCTGCGTTGGCCGCCGCTTGGCGAACAGCCCGCTGCCCTCACCGATGCGCCGCTCCGTGGCCTGGCTCCAGCGCGGGTGTGTCACCTCGGGGTTCACATTGGAATAAAAACCGTATTCCTGCGGCGCGGCCTGGTTCCACGCCGTGACCGGCTCCTTGTCGGTGAAGCGGATTTTCACCAGCGACTTGCCGCTCTTGAATCCGTACTTCCAAGGCACCACCAGACGCAAGGGCGCACCATTCTGGTTGGGCAACACCTCACCATACATGCCAAAAGCCAGCAGCGTCAGCGGATGCATCGCCTCGTCCAGCCGCAGGCCTTCCACATAAGGCCACGAGAGCACGCTCGAACGCAAACCGGGCATGACCTTTGGATCGGCCAGCGTCACGAACTCCACATACCGGGCGCTGCCCAGCGGCTGCACCTGCCTGATCAGCTCCGACAGCGAGTACCCGACCCAGGGAATCACCATCGACCAGCCCTCGACACAACGCAGGCGGTAGATGCGCTCCTCCATGGGCGCGAGCTTGAGCAGACGGTCGATGTCCAGGGTCACCGGCTTGCTCACCAGGCCTTCCACCGCCACCGTCCAGGGTCTCGTCTTCATCGACCGGGCGTAGGTCGACGGGTCGGCCTTGTCCGTGCTGAACTCGTAGAAGTTGTTGTACGTTGACGCGTCGCGGTAGGACGTGAGAGCCTCCGCGGTGGTGGCACCCGCCACGGTGGATCGCACACCGGACAGTGCGGGCAGCTTGCCCGGCGGTGGCACGGCAGCGGTTTGCGCCAAGGCTTCCCGCCCGGCCCACCCCGCGGCGGCCACTCCACCGGCCCCCAGGGCCAGCTGTTGCAGCAGCGTGCGGCGGTTCAAGTACGCCGCTGGTGGCGTGATTTCGCCGGGATGCGGATGCTGGAAACCGTCGGAATGCAGGCGAATGATCATGCGTGAGCTCCTGGTTGCCAAGGGGTCGGGACAGACGCTTGATTCTCACAAACCCCGACCGTTCCCGTGCAGACCACGAATCCGACCCCCAAAGCCCAGTGGTTGGGGCACCTGCTCAGCGCGCCTGCTCACGCATGGGTCACAGTTCTCCGTAGCTGTGCAGGCCCGACAGGAACATGTTCACGCCAAGGAAGGCAAACGTGGTCACCGCCAGACCCACCAGCGCCCACCAGGCCGCCACGGTGCCCCGCAGACCTTTCATGAGCCGCATGTGCAGCCAGGCCGCGTAGTTCAACCAGACGATCAGTGCCCAGGTCTCTTTCGGGTCCCAGCTCCAGTAACCGCCCCAGGCCTCGGCCGCCCACAATGCGCCGAGCACGGTGGCGATGGTGAAGAAGGCGAAGCCCACCGCGATGGCCTTGTACATCACGTCGTCCAGCACCTCGAAACTGGGCAGGCGCTCGGCGATGCGCCGGCGTCCGAACAGGATGCCGCCAATGATCAGTGCCGACACGCCGAAGTAGACGAACCAGTAACTGCCGCCCTTCTCCAGCGCCGACTGCCGGAACACCAGCGGCTCCAGGCACAGCACAATACCCAGCAGCCACAAGGGTGCCAACTTGTACCAGCGGGTCTCGGTGGCGCTCTGCTTGATCAGGTAGGCAAAGGCCAGCATGGCGGCGATGGCAAAGGTGCCGTAGCCGACAAAGTTGGCGGGCACATGCACCTTCATCCACCAGCTCTGCAAGGCCGGCACCAGGGGCTGGATCTCATGCGCTTCACGCACCAGCGTGTACCAGAGCAGAAAACCCACAGCGGCACTGACCACGAGCATGGAGAACGCACCCATGGCGCGGGTCTTGTACTGGTCTTCGTAGTACAGGTAGAACAGCGTCGTCATCCAGCAGAACAGCACGAACACTTCGTACAGGTTGCTGACCGGGATGTGACCGATGTCCGGGCCGATCTGGTGACTCTCGTACCAGCGCACCATGGTGCCCACCAGGGCCAGCGTCACCGCCACCCAGGCCATGCGCGACCCCAGCGATTCGAACGCATCGCCGGCCCGGGTCAGCATGCCCACCCAGTAGAAAGCGGTGCTCATGAAGAACAGCACGCTCATCCACAGGATGGCCGACTGGCTGGAGATGAAGTACTTGAGCAGGAACACCTGCTCGGCGCGTTCCAGATCGGCACCGCCAGCGGGCGTCTGATAGAGCCAGATGGCCAGCAGGGCCAGCGCGCCCACGATCACGGAAAGCGGGCGCAGGGGCCGCCAGAACCAGCCCAGCCAGATCATGGAGGGCACGCAACCCACCAGAATGGCTTTCTCGTAGCCATTCATGGCGTGGTCGTATTGCACGAAGGCCCAGGCGGCCCCAGCGATCAGGACCGCCGCGAACAGCCAGTCCCACACATCGCGGCGCGCGAAATACCCCGGCGTCTGGCCCGAGCCGTTGTTCTTCAGCTCGATGGTCCGGTTGGCGGTCACAGTGTTCATGGGTTCACCTTCAGCAGTTGGCTCTTCAACACGTCAAATTCCTGATCGGCTTCCATCGTCTTGCGGTTCGACGACAGCGCCATGTGGGCCTGCGCCCCGGTACCGGCCGCCGGCGCCAGCCACACCCACAGGCGGCGCTCGCGCACGTACAGCATGGCAAAAATACCGACGATCAACAACAGGCAACCCAGATAGACAATGTTCTGTCCCGGCGCGCGGGCCACCTGGAAGACGCTGGCCTGGATATGCTCGAAGTCCTTCAGCTGGAAGGTCATCGGGGCCGGATAAAAGAACGTATCGCTCAGGCTGATCACCGAACCCGTCATGAAACGCTGGGTTGCGTCGTTGCGTTCGAGTGGTGGCAGCCCGTCGCGTTCCCGGCTGATCTGCATCAGTTCGAACAATGTGCCGTTGAGAATGCGCACCAGCACATCGCTGGCGCGCTCACGCTCGCCCTCGGGCACGTTGCTTTCGAGGAAGGCCGACACCGCCTGCAGACCGCCCCGTACGGGAACCGGGGCACCATTGCCTCTGGCCGCTGCGGCGGGTGTGACTTCCACCACCTCGGCACCGGCGAACAGGCCGAGCGCGCGGGCCGCCGACACCTCCAGCGCCTGAGCGAGTTCGGGCCGACTCTCTTCCACCGCCGACATGGCGTAACGGCGCACAGCGAGTTCGCGCAGGGACGGCTCGGCCAGCGCGGTGCGCAATCGCACGAAATCGTCCAGGCTGTCCTGGGCGTCGGCCGGCACACGCAGATAACGGAAAGGCTCAGACGGGGTTTCCCGCATGCCCATCAGGTACACGCGCGCGCCGTCGAGATCCACCGGCAGCATGTAGTTGTGGTACTCAATGGCCTGCCCTGCGGCATCGCGCAGCTTGTAGGTGACGCTCGGGCCCACGTTGCGCAGCGTTCTCTCGGTCGTCGTCTTGTGGCCTGCACCCAGGCGGCTCTCGATCGACTGGCGCAGGTCCACCTTGCGCACGTCGGCGCCGTCCAGGTTGCCGGTCGCGGCAAAGTTCTCCACGTTGATGACACGCAATCCCGTGAATTCCAGTGTCATCTTCTCGTCGCCGTTGCTCAGCGCGCTGCTGCCACCGATGACACCCGCCACGTCAAAGGTCTTGGAAGGACCGTTGATCGGCATGGCGCGCAGCGTCACTTTCGAGCCTCCGTCGTCAAAGCTGGACTGGTAGATGTTGATGCCGCGGTGGCTGGCCGGGTGGTTCACCTCCACGCGGGCCGGCTTCTGCTCACCGGTTTCATGGTCGTGGATCACGATGTCGCTGGCAAAGAGCTTGGGCATGCCCGTGTCGTAGTACTCGACGATGAACTTCTTGAGCTCGACCGAGAACGGCAGGTCCTGCAGCAACACGCCGGTTGGCTGGGCCAGGATGGCGGTGCCCGCCGTGGTGCCCTCGGTCACCAGCAGGTTGCCGCGAAAGGTCGGGTTGCTGGCAGACAGGCGGTGCTGGGCCGGCACATCGGCAATCAGCCCGCCGCCGGTGAACGGCGTCTTGCCGTTGAACCACATCTGCGCGCGCACGATCAGGTCGCCGTCCAGCAGCCCGCCGATGCACACCAGCACGATGGCGCTGTGCGCCGCCAGGTAGCCGACCTTGTTGGCCGCGCCCTTCTTGGCCGCCACCATCCAGCCGGTGCCGCCCGCCGCATCGCGCGACTGCAGCTTGACCTTCCAGCCGGTGCCCAGCAGCTGCTGGCCGATCCGGTTGGCCGCCACCTCGGGCGATTCGCCCAGCGTGTTCTCAGCGCGGTTCGGGAAAGCTTTGAGGCTCTGCTCGCGGATGTTTTCTTTATAAGCCTTGAAGTCGGCGAAAATTTTCGGCGTGTTGCGGATGATGCACAGGCTGGTGCTGATCACCAGAAACGCCAGGATCAGCAGGAACCACCAGGCGCTGTAGACCGAGAACAGGCTGGCGCTGGCGAACACGTCGGCCCAGAAGGGGCCGAACTGGTTCACGTAGTTGTTGAACGGTTCGTGCTGCTTGACCACCGTGCCGATGACCGAGGCGATGCAGATCACCGTGAGCAGCGAGATTGCAAACCGCATGGAAGACAGCAGCTCCACCACCTCGCCGACGAGGCGCGATCCGGTGCTCAGTTGCAGGCCTTGGGTGGAAACGGTCATGGGTCGGGCAAAAAGGAGAGTGCAACAAAAAAGGCGGCTCCGGAGGATCCGGAACACGCCCTGTTGTGATGTCTGTTGCGGTCAACGGTTCAATACAAATCCGTACAAATCACATTGTGCCGCCAAACATTGGTGCCGGCTTATATCCTGCCCGCACCCGGGGCTTTGTCACCCCGGTGCATGTCAGCGCAGGCCAGCAATGTAGTCGGAGACCGCCTGGATTTCACGGTCGTTCATCTTGGCGGCCACACCCGTCATCTGGGCGTTGTTCTTGCGCACGCCATCACGGAAGGCACGGAGCTGAGCCGCGGTGTACTCGGCGTGCTGGCCCGACAGGCGGGGGTACTGCGACGGGATGCCCGCCCCGTTGGGGCTGTGGCAGCCCGCACAGGCCGCGACCTGACGATCGGCGATGCCACCGCGGTAGATCCGTTCGCCCAGGCGGACGAGCTCCTTGTCCTGCGCGAAACCGGTCTTGGCTTTCTGATCGGCCAGCCAGAAGGCGATGTTGCGCATGTCATCATCGGACAGTGCAGACGCAAAGCCTTTCATGATGGCATTCTCGCGCTTGCCGTTCTTGTACTCCTGCAACTGCTTGATCAGGTATTCCGGGTGCTGCTGGGCCAGCATGGGGTTCGCTGGCGTTGAAGAATTGCCGTCGGCCGCGTGGCAAGCGACACACACCTGGCCATACAAAGCCGCACCTTTGGCCAGATCGGGCTTGGCCGACTGGGCGTGGGCGCTGAACGACAGGGCTGCAGCGGCAGCGGCGCAAAGGAGTGAAACAGGCAATTTCATGTCTGGACTGGCGTCGGAAGCGACGGTTCGGTTGAGGTGATTCGCGGTAGTTCTGCTCTAAACCCATCGATTTTACAATGCCCTACCAGAAATAGACCAAATGACCCAACACCACACGCCAGCGCCTCCCCCTTCCCCGCCGTCACCCGACGCTCCGGCCCCTGCAGCCGATTCCGGCTCCCTGCATGCGGGAACCAATGCCACCACCGTGCCCGATGTGAAGGCCATGCACGGCTGGCTGCACACCGCCCGTTTTCTCACCACGGCGCCGCAACTGGAGCACCTGCCCGCCCTCGACCTGCCCGAAATCGCTTTCGTGGGCCGATCCAACGCCGGCAAATCGACCTGCATCAACACACTCACGCAACAAAAGCGCCTGGCCTTTGCGTCCAAGACGCCTGGGCGCACCCAGAGCATCAACCTGTTCTCGCTCGGCAAGCAGGGTATCCACGACGCCGTGCTGGCCGATCTGCCAGGCTACGGCTACGCCGCCGTGCCCCGCGAAGCGAAGCTGCGCTGGCAGCGCGTCATGGGCAACTACCTGCTGACGCGCGAAAACCTCAAGGGCGTGGTGCTGCTGATCGACCCGCGGCTGGGCATGACCGAGCTGGACGAGATCCTGCTCGATGTGATCCGGCCCCGGGTACAGGCCGGACTGAAGTTCCTGGTGCTGCTCACCAAGGCGGACAAGCTCAGCCGCTCGGAGGCCGCCAAGGCGCTGTCGATCGCGCGACTGCAAAGTGGCGGCGGCGAGGCGAGACTCTTCTCTGCCCTCAAGAAGCAGGGGCTGGACGACGTGGCCCAGCTGCTCTGGCACTGGGCACATGAACCGGTGAAGGTGCCGAAACAGACACCCGTGGAAACCGGCCCCGCCATCGAAGACGACGACGAGCCCGAGTCGCTCGACTGATCACGGTCGGGCTCGGTTTCGCAACCCCTCTTGCCCGAACACCCCGCCCGCCATGATCGAAACCCGCACCGTCACCCTGCCCCACGGCATCCACCTCAGTTGCCGTTGCGCCGGCGAGGTGGACCGCCCGGTGCTGCTGTTCCTGCACGGCTTTCCCGAAGCCGCCTTTGTGTGGGATGCCCTGCTGGCGCATTTCGCGGCACCGGCACACGGTGGCTACCGCTGCATCGCGCCCAATCTGCGCGGCTACGAACACTCCAGTGCGCCGACCGAGGTGTCCGCCTACCGGGCCAAACACCTGGTGCAGGACATCGTGGCCCTGATTGACGCCGAAACGCAGGACAGCCCCACGCCGGGGCAACTGGCCGCTCTGGTGGCCCACGACTGGGGCGGCGCGCTGGCCTGGAACGTGGCGGCGCTGCACCCGCAGCGCCTGCGCCGGCTGGCGATCATCAATGCACCGCACCCGGGCAATTTCCAGCGCGAACTGAGCCAATCGCCGACCCAGCAGGCGTCCAGCGCGTACATGAACTTTCTGGCCCGGCCAGACGCTCCCGCCTTGCTGGCTGAAAACGATTTCGCCCGGCTGTGGCCCTTCTTCACCAACATGGCAGCCCACAGCGGTCCTCAACCCTGGCTGGACGAGGCCATGCGCGAACGCTACCGCGCCGTCTGGCGCCTGGGGCTGCACGGCCCGTGCGCCTATTACGCGGCGTCGCCCTTGCGGCCGCCCACCGCGAGCGACCCGGGTGCTGCCGGTGTGCAGATCCCGCGCGACATGCTGGAGGTGCACATCCCCACGCTCGTGATCTGGGGCCTGGGCGACACGGCGCTGCCCGCCGCCCTGCTCGACGGACTTGACGAGCATGTGGCGGACTTGCGCATCAAGCGCGTGCCCGGCGCCACACACTGGATCGTGCATGAGCAACCGGCACGGGTGATCGAATTGCTGGCGGGCTTCCTGAGCAGCTGAAGGTCGGTGCCGCGTGGCTGGCTGCCGCCCTCAGTCTTTCCCGTACAGGTAGGGCTCTCCGGGCGGGCGCGTCTTGAAGCGCTTGTGCACCCAGAAATACTGTTCGGGCATGGTGCGGATCATGTCTTCGAGCCGATGGTTCATCAGCGCGGTGTCCGCTTGCGCGTCGTTGCCGGGGTAGTCGGGCCAGGCCGGCAACAGCTCCACCTCATACCCCGTGGCGGTCATGCGCGTCATCACCGGCACCACCTTGGCCTGGCCCAGGCGGGCCAGCCGCGGCAGGGTGGGCACCGTGGCGGCCTGCACGCCAAAAAAGGGCACGAACACCGACTCATGCGGCCCCATGTCCATGTCGGGCAGCAGGTACAGCACGCCGGCCGAGCGCAGCGCGTGCACCACCGGGCGCAGGCCCTGGTGCTTGCTCACCAGCTTGACCGAACCGTAGCGCAGCCGCCCGGCGCGGATCCACTGGTCAGCGGCTGCGTTGAGCTGCTCGGCGTAGATGCTGATGTACTGCCGCGGCGCGTACAGGGCCAGCGCGGTGCCGCCCGCATCCAGACCCACGAAATGGGGTGCGAGCAGCACGGTGGGCGTCTCGCCGTCCAGCTCATGCGTGGCGCCCACCAGGCGCAGGCGGGCGCGCACCGTGGCCTCGTCGGCCTCCCAGAGCCAGCTGCGGTCCAGCCAGGCCTGCACGAAATGAATGAAATGCTGCCGCACCGCGCGCTGGCGCTCGGCTTCGGAGCTGTGGGGGAAACAGAGCGACCAGTTGGTATGGGCAATGCGCCGGCGGCGAGCGGCCACCCGGTGGAGCACCACGCCAAACAGCCAGCCGAGTGCACGCACCCACGACAGGGGCAGGCGCGCGAGCAGGCGCATGAACCCAAGGCCCAGGCGTCCACCCAGGCCCATGGGTGCGGGTCGGGTCGCAGGAGTGGAAGATGAATTCGTCATGGGACAGGCGCTAGAAGAACGGGTCGGGAAAGGCGCGTCACGCACCCGCGTCTGGCGGTCGACCCGTCAAGGGCACAACGGGCGACACGGGCGTGCCGGGTGCACCGGGCGGCCCCTTGTAGCGGGCGTATGACCAGAGGTATTGCGCCGGGCACTCCCGCACGATCGATTCCATGGCCTGGTTGATCTGGCGGGCGGCCTCGGTCATGTCTGTCGAGAGCGGGGCGCGGTGCGTGGGGTCGAAGGCCCGCACATGCACCAGGAAACCACGCCCCCAGCTCAGGCGCTCACCCCAGATCAGCACCGCCTGTGCGCCCGCGCTGTGCACCAGCCGGGCCGACAGGGTCATGGTGTAGGCCTCACGACCGAAGAAAGGCGCCCAGACCCCCTGACCGTCGGGCGGCACCTGGTCGGGCAGCAGGCCCACGGCCTGCCCCGACTTCAGCGCCTTGATGAGCTGCTTCACGCCCGCCAGGGTGGTGGGCGCCGTGTGCAGTCCTGGCCGGTTGCGCGCCGTGGCGATGAGCTCGCTCATCCAGGGCTGGCGCGCGGGACGGTACAACACGGTGATGGGCATGTCGGTACCGAAACGCGCGGCCACCGCCTGCGCCGTGATCTCGAAGCAACCCAGGTGCGGCGTGAGGTACAGCACGCCGGTGCCGTGGGCGTGCGCAGCCTCGATGACGGCCGCGCCTTCCCAGCCCACCCTGACCGGCGCCCCCAGCCACAGGCGCGGCAACTCGGCCACCATCTTGCCCGCTTCGCCTACTGAGGCCAGTGCCACGCGGCGGGAAAACCCGGCCTGGTGGACGTGGTCCAGCAGGCGGCGGCGGTAACGCCCTGACAGCAGGAAGCTGACCCAGCCCAGCAGCCAGCCGACGCCGTGCAACAACGGCAAGGGCCACTTGCTCAGGAAGACAAAAATGAGACGAATCAGCTGGTTCACGGCGCGGTGAGGGCATGGCCCCGCAGCGGCGGGGCCATTGACAAAGGAGGGGGAGTCGCAACTCGGCTTGATCTAGAATCCCGCCCATCGCCGAGTTACTGAACTAATTGCGGGGCGATTCACAAATTCCGCTAAAGCGTTCGCCGAACTCTGTGACCGGCAACGCCGATCAACCAACGTGGAGTTTATATGGCGAACGATTTCCTTTTCACCTCCGAATCCGTCTCCGAAGGCCACCCCGACAAGGTGGCCGACCAGATCTCGGACGCGATCCTCGACGCGATCTTCGCGCAGGACCCCCGCAGCCGCGTGGCCGCCGAAACCCTGACCAACACCGGCCTGGTGGTGCTGGCGGGCGAGATCACCACCAACGCACATGTGGACTACATCCAGGTCGCGCGCGACACCATCAAGCGCATCGGCTACGACAACACCGAATACGGCATCGACTACAAGGGCTGCGCGGTGCTCGTGGCCTACGACAAGCAGAGCAACGACATCGCGCAGGGCGTGGACCATGCGTCAGACGACCACCTGAACATCGGCGCCGGCGACCAGGGCCTGATGTTCGGCTACGCCTGCGACGAGACGCCCGAGCTGATGCCCGCGCCCATTTACTATGCGCACCGGCTGGTGGAGCGCCAGGCCCAGCTGCGCAAGGACGGCCGCCTGCCCTTCCTGCGCCCCGATGCCAAGAGCCAGGTGACCATGCGCTACGTGGACGGCAAGCCGCACAGCATCGACACCGTGGTGCTGTCTACCCAGCACAGCCCCGACCAGTCGGAAACGCAGCACAAGATGAAGGACAGCTTCACCGAAGCCATCATCGAGGAAATCATCAAGCCGGTGCTGCCGAAGGAGTGGCTGCAGAACACGCGCTACCTCATCAACCCCACCGGCCGCTTCGTCGTCGGCGGCCCGCAGGGCGATTGCGGTCTGACGGGCCGCAAGATCATTGTGGACACCTACGGTGGCGCCTGTCCGCACGGCGGTGGTGCGTTCTCGGGCAAGGATCCGTCCAAGGTGGACCGCTCGGCCGCCTACGCTGCCCGTTACGTGGCCAAGAACATCGTGGCCGCCGGGCTGGCACGGCAGTGCCAGATCCAGGTGGCGTACGCCATTGGCGTGGCCAAACCGATGAACGTGACGGTGTACACCGAAGGCACCGGCGTGATCCCGGACGAGCAGATTGCAGCCCTGGTGAATGAGCATTTTGACCTGCGCCCCAAGGGCATCATCCAGATGCTCGACCTGCTGCGCCCGATCTACCAGAAGACCGCTGCCTACGGCCATTTCGGCCGGGAAGAGCCCGAATTCACCTGGGAGCGGGTGGACAAGGCGCAGACCCTGCGCCAGGCGGCTGGCCTGTCGGCCGCCTGACCACCCATCGGCCCGATCGACCGCCTGCACCGCAGCGGGCGGCGATCAACGCCAGTTCAGGAACTCGCGTGAGCGTTACAAACAGGCGGGCGTGAAAAAACTCAGTACCTTGGTCCCCGTATTCGCCATTCTCTGAAGAAACTGAATTCTTAGGGTGTATCCAAGGGCGCGATCTGCCCAGTTGCTCTGCCGCTGCAGCCGGTTCCGCGACTGAATTTTCTGCAGTAACTTCCGATATGTCATTCATCGCAATGTTGCGGTGGAGACCTGCACGACCGGGAGCCTTGAACCATGGACCACTCAATCTGCGCGGACGGGATGCCCCCGTCCTCCCCGGATATCGAGCAATTGCTCGCCGAACGCACACGAGAACTTCAGGCGCAGCTGGACCACGCGCGTTCGCTGTACGAACAAGCGGGCTGCGGCTTTCTGTCGCTGGACCAGGACATGCGCATCCGCCACATCAACCAGACCTTGCTGGAGTGGCTGGGCTACAGCCGAGATGCGGTGGTGGGCGGCATGGACATCTACGACCTCATCGACCCCGACTGGCGTGAACTCGCCACCCGGCGCATCCTGCAGCTGCGCGGGTCCGGTCGCCACCCGTCGATGGAGCTCGAGATCCGTCGCCAGGATGGCAGCCGTTTCCACGCCCTCCTCTCCTCCAGCTCGGCCAAGTCATCGGGCGGGCAATTCCTGTACAGCAACATCACGGTGGTGGACATCAGCGAGCGCAAGGCGGCCGAGCAGCGCATCGCGGCCCATGACGGCTTTCTGCAGACCATCACCGACCGCATCCCGGCACGCCTGGCCTACTACGACAAGGACCTGATCTGCCGCTTTGCGAACTCCGCCCATGCCACACGTTACGGCAAACTGGCCAGCGACATGGTCGGCTCGCACCTGAGCCAGGTGGTGCGCCCGGATCTGCTGCCTGAAATACTGCCGCGTGTGGCCGCGGCCCTGAGCGGACAGGTGCAGTCCTTCGAAGCTGAGCGGGTGGCCGCCGATGGGACGCGCAACTTCTACGAGATCCATTACATCCCCGACGTCCGCAACGGCGGTGTCGAGGGCATTTTCATTGAGCTGCACGACATCAGCGAACGCCGCCGCACCGAAGAATTCGTGCTGGAGGCCAACCGAGACCTAGAACAGCGGGTGCGGGAGCGCAGCGCCGAGCTGTTTGATAGCGAACAGCGCTACCGCCTGATGGTGGACGCCATTCAGGACTACTGCATTTACTTTGTCGACCCCGACGGCCTCATCACCGAATGGACAGAGAGCGCGCAGCGCCTGCACGGTTACCGCCGAGCCGATACCGTCGGCCAGTCGTACCACCTGCTGCTGTGCTCCGACGCCGGCGGCGAAGACGAGGTCGACCCGGACCAGGTGCTGCGCCTGGCCAAGGCCCATGGCCAGTGGGAAACCCGTGGCTGGCGCCGACGCGACGATGGCTCGCGCTTCTGGGCCCACACCGTGCTCACGGCCCTGCGCAACGAAGGGGGCGAGCTGCAGGGACTCTCCAGCATCACGCGCGACATGACCGCCGCCAAGAGCCTGGAGGACGTGATGAACGACCTCAACCGCGAACTGGAGAAGCGGGTGGCAGAGCGCACCCAGCAGCTGGTGGCCGCCAACAAGGACCTCGACGTGTTCTCGCACATGGTCTCCCACGACCTGCGCGCACCGCTGCGCCACATCGCGGGTTTTGTCAGCTTGCTGCAGGAGCAACTCGGGGATTCGACCGATGCCCTGACCCTTCAATACCTGACGTCCACGGCCAAGGCGAGCAAGCGCATGGGCGTGATGATCGAAGGCCTGCTGGAATACGCACGCCTCGGCCGGGTTGCCATCGACATGCAACCGGTGCCGCTGAGTCCGCTGCTGGAAGGTGTGGTGGCGCACCTGCAGCAGGAAAACCCCGAGCGCCAGATCGACTGGGTCATCGAGGAAGACCTGCCCGTGGTACAGGGCGACGCCATGCTGCTGGCCCAGGTGTGGGCCCATCTGCTGGGCAACTCCACGAAGTACACCCGCACCCGCCCACAAGCGCGCGTCCAGGTCGGCTGGCGTGTCGACCCGGTGGGCGGCCGGACCTTTTTCGTACAGGACAACGGCGTCGGTTTCGATCTGGAAAAGGCGCACAACCTGTTCGTGATGTTCCAGCGCCAGCACCATTCCATGGACTTTGAGGGCACCGGGACCGGGCTGGCGCTGTCGCAACGCATCATCGAACGCCACGGCGGTCGCATCTGGGCTGAGACCTCGCCGGGCAATGGCTGCACCTTCTACTTCACGCTGCCGTTCGAGGAGCTGGAGCCCGAGCTGGACTTTCCACGCTCCGCGATGGCTGAGCTGAGCTGAGCTGCTGGACTGCGCATGCCGTCCGCCGGGACGGCGCGCAGGATAATGTCAGGGTGAGCGCCACCCACTCCTCCTATCCCTCTCCCTGCGCCCGGCCGGATTCCCTGTTCTCGCTGCAAGGGCGTGTGGCCGTCGTCACGGGCGCAAGCCGCGGGCTCGGCTTGGCCATGGCCTGCGGCCTCGCGGCCCACGGCGCCCAGGTGTGGCTCAACGGCCGCGATGCAGCGGGACTGCAGGCACCCGTCGCGCAAGCCCAGTCAGCGGCGGACGCCGGCGGGGGTATGGCCCGTGCGCTACCGTTCGACGTGACCAACGAGAGCGCTGCCAGCGCGGCCCTGCAACACGTGCTGGCTACCGAGGGGCGGCTGGATATCCTCATCAACAACGTCGGCCAGCGCCGGCGCCAGTCGCTCGATGCACTGCCGGCACAGGCCCTGCGGGACTTGCTGGAGGCGAACCTGGTGTCGGCCTGGCACCTGTGCCGCGAAGCCGCTGTGCCCATGCGTGCCCAGGGCTTTGGGCGCATCATCAATGTGACGTCGATTGCGGGCCCGATTGCGCGCGCAGGCGACGCGGCTTACACCACCTCCAAGGGCGCGCTGGAAGCCCTCACACGGGCGCTGGCCGCCGAACTCGGCCCGCACGGCATCAACGTCAACGCCATTGCACCGGGGTACTTTGCCACCGAAACCAACACGGCCATGGCGGACGACGCGGCCGTCGGCGCGTGGCTGCGCCAACGCAGTTCACTCGGACGCTGGGGCCAACCCGAGGAAATCGCCGGGGCTGCGGTGTACCTGGCGAGCGCCGCTGCCAGCTTCGTGACAGGCCAGGTGCTGGCGGTCGACGGCGGCTATCTGGCGCACTTCTGACGGTTCTGCGCCTGAATTCGAGGGGCTACCCTTGAAATGTCACGGGGGCGCCCTTATCATTAGCACTCGCTGGTGCCGAGTGCTAACACTCGACACCCAGTCGATTTGCGGTACGGGTTCGCCTCACAGATGCAACCCCTGCTGCGCAGACACAACCAACCGTTCTATCTCAGGAGATGCAATGAACCTTCGTCCTCTCGCCGATCGCGTGATCGTCAAGCGTATTGACAGCGAAACCAAGACCGCTTCCGGCATCGTCATCCCCGACGCCGCCGCTGAAAAGCCAGACCAGGGCGAGATCCTGGCCGTTGGTCCCGGCAAGAAAAACGACAAAGGCGAACTGTCTGCCATGAACGTCAAGGTCGGTGACCGCGTTCTGTTCGGCAAGTACAGCGGCCAGACCGTGAAGGTCGACGGCAACGAACTGCTGGTGATGAAGGAAGACGACCTGTTCGCAGTCGTCGAATCCAAGTGATTTTGCGGGACTGACCGAGCCACGCGCGGAGCGCCTGCTCGCTCTGTCCCCAACTGATTAACCTCAATTTCTGGAGATATCAACATGGCAGCAAAAGACGTCATTTTCGGCGGCGAAGCCCGCGCACGCATGGTTGAAGGCGTGAACATCCTGGCCAACGCGGTCAAGGTCACCCTGGGCCCCAAGGGCCGCAACGTGGTGCTCGAGCGCTCGTTCGGCGCCCCCACCGTCACCAAGGACGGTGTCTCGGTCGCCAAAGAGATCGAACTCAAGGACAAGCTGCAGAACATGGGCGCCCAGATGGTCAAGGAAGTCGCTTCCAAGACCTCGGACAACGCCGGTGACGGCACCACCACCGCCACCGTGCTGGCCCAGGCCATCGTGCGCGAAGGCATGAAGTACGTGGCCGCCGGCATGAACCCGATGGACCTGAAGCGTGGCATCGACAAGGCTGTGGAAGCCCTGATCGAAGAGCTGAAGAAGGCCTCCAAGGCCACCACCACCAGCAAGGAAATCGCCCAGGTCGGCTCGATCTCTGCCAACTCCGACTCCAGCATCGGCGACATCATCGCCAACGCCATGGACAAAGTGGGCAAAGAAGGCGTGATCACCGTGGAAGACGGCAAGTCGCTGCAGAACGAACTCGACGTCGTCGAAGGCATGCAGTTCGACCGCGGCTACCTGTCGCCCTACTTCATCAACAACCCCGAGAAGCAGGCCGCCCTGCTGGACAACCCCTTCGTGCTGTTGTACGACAAGAAGGTGTCCAACATCCGTGACCTGCTGCCCACGCTGGAGCAGGTCGCCAAGGCTGGCCGTCCGCTGCTGATCATTGCCGAAGACGTCGAAGGCGAAGCCCTGGCAACGCTGGTGGTCAACACCATCCGCGGCATCCTGAAGGTGGTGGCTGTGAAGGCCCCTGGTTTCGGCGACCGCCGCAAGGCCATGCTGGAAGACATCGCCATCCTGACCGGCGGCAAGGTGATTGCCGAAGAAGTCGGCATGACGCTGGAAAAAGTGACGCTGGCCGACCTGGGCCAGGCCAAGCGCATCGAAGTGGGCAAGGAAAACACCACCATCATCGACGGCGCCGGCGCTGCTGCTGACATCGAAGCCCGCGTCAAGCAGGTTCGTGTGCAGATCGAAGAAGCCACCAGCGACTACGACCGCGAGAAGCTCCAGGAGCGCGTGGCCAAGCTGGCTGGCGGCGTGGCCGTCATCAAGGTCGGTGCTGCCACCGAAGTCGAGATGAAGGAAAAGAAAGCCCGCGTGGAAGACGCCCTGCACGCCACCCGCGCTGCCGTGGAAGAAGGCATCGTGGCCGGTGGTGGCGTGGCCCTGCTGCGCGCCCGTCAGGCTGCTGGCACCATCAAGGGTGACAACGCTGACCAGGACGCCGGTATCAAGCTGGTGCTCAAGGCCATCGAAGCCCCCCTGCGCGAGATCGTGGCCAACGCCGGTGGCGAGCCTTCGGTGGTGGTCAACGCCATCCTGGCCGGTTCGGGCAACTACGGCTTCAACGCCGCCAACGACACCTACGGCGACATGATCGAAATGGGTATCCTGGACCCAACGAAAGTGACCCGCACCGCGCTGCAGAACGCCGCTTCGGTGTCGAGCCTGATGCTGACGACCGAGTGCATGGTGGCCGAGACCCCGAAAGACGAAGCGCCTTCCATGGGCGGCGGCGGCATGGGTGGGATGGGCGACATGGGCGGCATGGGCATGTAATGCCCCTTGCCTGAGACGCCATGCCGGCGTTGCAAGGGCTTGTTGCCGTGGCGCTGCCACTGTCCACGCCCTTGCGCCTTGGCCTGGCGCCTCATGCTGCGTCGGATCACGTCATGGTGCTCTGACGAATACCCAAGAAAAAACCCCCGCGAGGCGACTCGCGGGGGTTTTTTCATTGGCAGACTGTCCCAGCTTACTTCATCATGCTTTCGAGCTTGATGGTGTCCACCACGAAAGCACGGATGCCCTCGGCCAGCTTCTCGGTGGCCATGGCATCTTCGTTCAGGGCAAAACGGAAGGCCGCTTCGTCGTGGTGCACGAAGGGGATGTCCATCGCTTTCGCGGCGTCCGGGTCGAGCGCCTTGGCCAAGGGTGCGTCGCTGGCCGCCAGCTGGGCCAGCAGGTCGGGGCTGATGGTCAGCAGGTCGCAACCGGCGAGTGCCGTGATCTGGCCCACGTTGCGGAAGCTCGCGCCCATCACCTCGGTGGCGATGCCGTGCTTCTTGTAGAAGTTGTAGATGGCGCGCACCGACTGCACGCCGGGGTCATTGGCGCCGGCCATGGCGGCCTCGTCCCAGTTGGCGCCGGCCTGCTTCTTGTACCAGTCGTAAATGCGGCCGACGAAGGGCGAAATCAGCTGCACCTTGGCCTGGCCGCAGGCCACGGCCTGGGCAAAGGAGAACAGCAGCGTCAGATTGGTGTGGATGCCGTCGCGTTCCAGACGGGCTGCGGCCTGGATACCCTCCCAGGTGGAGGCGATCTTGATCAGCACGCGGTCCACGTGCACACCCTCGCCCTGGTAGAGGTCGATGAGGCGGCGCGCGCGCGTCACGGTGGCTTCGGTGTCAAAGCTCAGGCGGGCGTCGACCTCGGTGGAGACACGGCCGGGGATGTGCTTCAGGATCTCGCAGCCAAAAGCCACCAGCAGGCGGTTCATCACCTCGTCGTGTCCTTGTGAGCCGAAGCGGGCCACGGCATCTTGCAAGAGGTGGGCATATTCCGGTTTCTGCACCGCCTTCAGGATGAGCGACGGGTTCGTGGTGGCATCCTGCGGCGAATAGGCGGCCAGCTGGTTGAAGTCGCCTGTGTCGGCGACCACCGTGGTGAGTTGCTTGAGTGCGTCGAGTTGGTTCATGTCTTCATTATCCCGGGAAGCGGTGTGAAAGCGGGCACACCGTGTAACCCGGTTACCATCCCGACACCATGCTCGACCGCATCACAGCCTCCCTGCCCTCTCTGGCCCCTGCCGAACAGCGTGTGGGCAAACTGGTGTTGCTCGACCCGCGCACCTTTGCCAGCCTGCCCGTGTCCGAGCTCGCGAAGCGAGCTCATGTGAGCAAACCCACGGTGGTGCGTTTCTGCCGCAGCATGGGCTACGACGGCCTGTCGGATTTCAAGCTCAAGCTGGCCGGCACGGTCAGCGAGGGCGTGCCTTTCATCCACCGCAGCGTGGACGTGGACGACAAGGTGAGCGACGTCCTGGTGAAGGTGATCGACAACACCGTGGCCGCCTTCCTGAAGTACCGCAACGACGCGTCCAGCCATTCGATCGAGAAGGCCGTGGATGGCCTGCTGGCCACCTACAAAAGCCGCGGGCGCATCGAGTTCTATGGCGCTGGCAACTCGGGCATCGTGGCGCAGGACGCGCAGCACAAGTTTTTCCGCCTCGGCATCAACGCCATTGCCTACAGCGACGGCCACATGCAGGTGATGAGCGCTTCCCTGCTCGGCCCGGGCGACTGCGTGGTGATCATCTCCAACTCGGGCCGCACCCGCGACCTGATGGACGCCGCCGACATCGCCCGCAAGCACGGCGCCACCGTGATCACCATCACCGCCAGCGGATCGCCCCTGGCCGCTGCCGGCCACATCCACCTGTCGGCCGATCACCCGGAAGGCTACGACCGCTACAGCCCCATGACCTCGCGCCTGATGCACCTGATGGTGATCGACGTGGTGGCCACCTGCCTGGCCCTGCGCATTGGCGGCACGCAGCTGCAGCCGCTGCTGAAGGAAATGAAGAACAACCTGCGCAGCAAACGGTACGCCTGAGCGTGCGCAACAGGCTTTCCAGCAGGTTTGCGCTCCTTCTCATACGGGCAACCGCGCAGCAAACACGAGAGGACGGCGAGTGCTGCCCGCAGCGAAATAAAGGAGGAGGACCCGCAGGGCCCGGGGGACAGTCGCGGAGGGGAGCGCCCGCCGTCCGCGCCAACGCCAGCCCGTCACGCGTCGAATGTCCCCTCGAACCCTTCACCCGCCCAAAAGCCTCAGATCCGCCCCTCTTCCACCGCATGGCACGCAATGCGGATGCCGCCCAGCGTCAGCAGATTCGGGCGCTCTGCGCGGCAGCGCTCGTTGGCGTGCGGGCAGCGCGGGTTGAAGGCGCAGCCGGTGGGCGGGTTCAGCGGGTTGGGCACCTCGCCTGACACGGGCGTGCGGGCGCGGCCGGTGTCGTGCATCTTCGGAATCGCGTCCAGCAGCATGCGCGTGTACGGGTGGCGCGGGCTGTCGAACAAGGTGTGCTTGGGCGCCAGTTCCACCAGCCGGCCCAGGTACATCACCCCCACCTGGTCGCTCACATGGCGCACCACCGCCAGGTTGTGGCTGATGAACAGGTAGGTCAGCCCGCGCTCGCGCTGCAGGTCCTTCATGATGTTGAGCACCTGCGCCTGCACGCTCACGTCCAGCGCAGAGGTGGGCTCGTCACACACCAGGAATTCGGGCTGCGTGGCCAGGGCGCGCGCGATCGAGATGCGCTGGCGCTGGCCGCCCGAGAACTGGTGCGGGTACTTCACCCGGTCCAGCGGCGAGAGACCGACCGACAGCAGCAGCGCGTCCACCCGCGCGCGCAAGGCCGCGGGCTCGGTCTCGATGCCGTGCTCGCGCAGCGGTTCGCCAATGATGTCTTCCACGATCCAGCGCGGGTTCAGGCTCGCGTACGGGTCCTGGAAGATCATCTGGATGCGCCGGCGCAGCTGACGCCCGGCGGGGGTCTTGAACGCGGCATGGGCGTCCTGCCCGTCGAACTCGAAGCCCCCGCGGGTGGGCTCGTACAGGCCCACCAGCAGGCGGGCCACGGTGCTCTTGCCGCAACCCGACTCGCCCACCAGCGCCAGCGTCTGGCCGCGCGGGATGTCGAAGGACACGCCGTCCACCGCCCGCAGCAACTGGCGCGGCTGGCGCTCCAGCACGCGGTTGAGCCAGGGCGCCGACACGTCGAAGGTCTTGGCCAAGTCGGTGGCACGCACCAGGGGCGCGCCCTCGGCAGCGGCCTCGGTGGTGCGGCGAGACGTGAGCAGGTGGGCATCGGCGGCAGCGGTGCGGGCCACCAGGCCCGGCTGAAGAACGTTGGCGGTCATGCGTTCACCTCCTCGGCAGTGGTCAGGGGACGCGAAGCACCAGGCGCATGCAGCCAGCAGGCGGCGCGCGTGGCGCCTGCTGCCATGAGTTCCGGACGCTCCACCCCGCAGCGATCAAAGGACCGGTTGCAGCGCGGGTTGTAGGCACATCCGCTGGGAATGGCGTTCAAGCGTGGCATGGCGCCGTCGATCTGGTGCAGGCGCTCGCGGTCCTGGCCCATGTCGGGGATGCAGGCCATGAGGCCGGCGGTATAGGGATGCGCGGGGCGGTTGATGACCTCGTGCACCGGACCGATTTCGGCCACGCGCCCGGCGTACATCACGGCCACGCGGTCACAGGTCTCGGCGATCACGCCCATGTCGTGCGTGATCAGCATCACCGCGGCGCCGCGGTCTTTGCAGATGGTCTTGAGCAGGGTGATGATCTGCGCCTGGATCGACACGTCCAGCGCCGTGGTGGGTTCGTCGGCCACGATCAGCTGCGGCTCGGCAGCGAGCGCCAGCGCGATCACCACCCGCTGGCGCATGCCGCCCGAGAACTGGTGCGGAAAGTGATCGATGCGCTGGGCCGCGGCCGGAATGCCCGTGTCGCTCAGCAGCTGAATGGCGCGCTGGCGCGCCTGGGCCTCGTTCATGGGCAGGTGCGTGGTGATGGTCTCGATCAGCTGGCGGCCCACCGAATACAGCGGGTTCAGCGAGGTGAGCGGGTCCTGGAAGATGGCGCCGATCTGGCGCCCGCGCACCTTGCGCATCTGCTCGGGCGGCAGGTTGTCGATGCGCTGCCCGTGCAGCAGGATCTCGCCCGAGGCAATGCGTCCCGGAGGCTCCAGCAGGCCGATGATGGACGCGCCGGTGAGCGATTTGCCCGCCCCGGACTCCCCCACCACACCCAGGATTTCACCGGGGGCGATGTCGAAGGAAATGTCGTCCAGAGCGCGCAGGGTGCCCCGGCGGCCGGGGAAATCGACGACCAGGTTGTTGACTTGAAGAAGACTCATGGAGTGTCCGAATAGAGACCGAAAAGCGTTTCAAAAGCGCAACGAGCGGATGCGCTGCCCAGCGGCGGCCGGTGCGCCACGATTCGCCAGGGCTCCCGTGGAACCGGCTTCGCCTGACCACGGGGAGCGCTCCCCTGCGGGAAAGACGCCACGCGGCGCAAGGGCTCACCGCAACCTGGGGTTCAGCGCGTCGCGCAGCCAGTCGCCCAGCAGGTTCACCGACAGCGCGATCAGCACCAGCATCACACCGGGAAAGATGGTGATCCACCACTCGCCGGAAAACAGGTAGTCGTTGCCCACGCGAATCAGGGTGCCCAGCGAAGGCGACGTGGGCGGTGCGCCCACGCCCAGGAAGGAGAGCGTCGCCTCCGTGATGATGGCCGTGGCCACCTGGATGGTGGCCAGCACCATCACCGGGCCCATCACGTTGGGCAGCACATGGCTGCGCATGATGCGCAGCGGCGCCACGCCGGTGACCCGCGCGGCCTGCACGTATTCCTTGTTGCGCTCCACCAGCGTGGAGCCGCGCACGGTGCGGGCGTACTGCACCCAGCCGGTGAGCGTGATGGCGACGATCAGCACGCCAAACGCGAGCTCGTCGTGCGCGTCCGGGAACAGGGCACGCCCTACGCCGGCGATCAGCAGCGCCACCAGGATGGAGGGGAACGACAGCATCACGTCGCACAGGCGCATCAGCACACCATCGACCCAGCCGCCGAGAAAGCCGGCGAGCAGACCGAACGACACGCCGATCACGACGGACAGCACCACCGACGCGAGGCCAACCGCCAGCGAAATGCGCGCGCCGTACATCAGCGCCGAGAGGATGTCCCGTCCCTGGTCGTCGGTACCCAGCAAGAAGGTGCTGGAGCCGCCCTCGCTCCAGGCGGGCGGCAGGCGGGCGTTCGACAACTCCAGCGTGGCAAGGTCAAAGGGGTTGTGCGGTGCCACCCAGGGCGCAAAGACCGCACCGAACACGCAGATGAAGGCGATCACCGCGGCCAGGATGGCGGTGGGTGAGGTGCGAAAACTGTGGCCGACGTCGCTGTCGAACCACCGGTGGAGTGTGCTGATCAAGTCAAAAGCCTCTGTTGGTTGTCTGTGGTGTCATGAGCCGAGATGTGAAGGGCCGCGAGCGCAAACGCCAGGCCCTTCACTCGCTGGCCGGGGCCAGCGGCAACCCATGCTCGACCAGGCTGGCGTGCAGGGCCGCACCGAGCGGCAGCACATCGTCGTTGAAGTCGTAGCGGCTGTTGTGCAGGTAACAGCCGCCAGTGCCGCTGTCCATGCCCTGGCCCAGCCGCAGATAGGCACCGGGCTTCACCTGCAGCATGAAAGAGAAATCTTCTGCACCCATGCTCGGGTCCATGTCGCGGTCCACATGGTCGTGCCCCACCAGTTTCTGCGCCACATCGGCGGCGAAGCGGGCTTCGTCACGGCTGTTGATGGTGGCCGGGTAGATGCGTTCGTAGTGCACATGCGCGGTGGCGCCCAGGCCCAGCGCCACCCCCGAGCACACCTCGTGCAGCCGGCGCTCCACCAGGTTCTGCACCTCGGGGCCGAAGGTGCGCACCGTGCCCACCAGCGTGGCCTTGCCCGGCATCACGCTGAAGGCACCCATGTCGCCCGCCTGCATGGCGCACAGGCTGATGACGGCGCTGTCGATGGCCCGCACATTGCGCGCCACGATGCTCTGCACCGCGGTGATGATGTGGGCTGCCACCAGCACCGGGTCCACGTTCTGGTACGGATGGGCGCCGTGACCGCCCTTGCCGGTGATCTCGATCGTGATGCGGTCGGCCGAGGCCATCATGGGCCCCGGGTTCACGCCCACCATGCCCGGCTTCATCTGCGGCCAGTTGTGCATGCCGTAGACCGACTGCACCGGGAAACGCTCGAACAGACCGTCTTCGATCATGGCCTTGGCGCCGGCAAAGCCCTCTTCGCCCGGCTGGAAGATCAGCACGGCCGTGCCGTCGAAGTTCCGCGTCTCGGCCAGGTAGCGCGCGGCGCCCACGAGCATGGCGGTATGCCCGTCGTGCCCGCAGCCGTGCATCATGCCGGGCCGGGTGGACTTCCAGGCGAAGTCGTTGTGCTCGGTCATGGGCAGCGCGTCCATGTCGGCGCGCAGGCCGATCATGCGCGGCCCGTTGCCGTGGTCGGTGCGCTGGCGGCCATGGATCAGCGCCACCACGCCGGTCTTGCCGATGTGGGTGTGGATCTCGTCCACCCCACAGACCTTGAGCGACTCCACCACGCGCTGCGCGGTGTAGTGCTCCTCGAAACCGATCTCGGGGTGTGCGTGCAGGTCGCGCCGCAGCGCGGTCAACTCGGGGTGAAAGGCCGCAATGTGCGCGAAAGCGCGGCCATGGGCCTTGATGCGGGCGTGAGCCGTGATCATGTCAACTCCTGGTCAGTGCCCGCCCGCCTTCTCGACGCGCAAGCGGGGATCGACCGCAAAGTACAGCAGATCCACGATGAGGTTGATCACCACGAAGATCAGTGCGATGAGGCACAGGTAGGCCGCCATCACCGGGATGTCGGCAAAGGTCACGGCCTGGATGAACAGCAGGCCCATGCCCGGCCACTGGAACACGGTTTCGGTGATGATGGCAAATGCGATCAGACCGCCGAGCTGCAGGCCGGTGATGGTCATCACCGGCACCAGCGTGTTCTTGAGCGCATGACCGAAGTGCACCGCCCGGTTGGTCAGCCCCCGGGCGCGGGCGAACTTGATGTAGTCGGTGCGCAGCACCTCCAGCATCTCGGCCCGCACCAGCCGCATGATCAGCGTGAGCTGGAACACCGCCAGCGTGACCGCCGGCAACACGATGTGGTGCCAGCCTTTGGCGGTGAGCAGGCCCGTGCTCCACCAGCCCAGCTGCGTCACCTCGCCACGGCCAAAGCTGGGAAACCAGCCCAGGTTCACGGCGAACACCAGGATCAGCAGAATGCCGATCAAGAAGGTCGGCAGGCTCACGCCCAGCAGCGAGATCGTCATGAACAGCTGGCTCACGAAGGTGCCCCGCTTGAGCGCCGCGTACACGCCCATGGGAACGCCCAGCAGCAGCGCGAGCAGGGCCGCCACCAGCGCCAGCTCCAGCGTGGCGGGGAAGCGCTCCGCGATCAGGCGCGACACCTTGGCGCCTTGGCGCAGGCTCATGCCGAACTCGCCCTGGGCCGCGTTGGCCAGGAAATGCCAGAACTGGATCACGAAGGGCTGGTCGAGCCCGAGGTCGGCACGCAACTCGCGGATCTGCTCGGCCGTGGCGTCCTGGCCCAGCAGGAACACCACCGGGTCGCCCACGTATTGAAAGAGCATGAACGCGATGAGCGCCACGCTGACCATGACGATCAAGGCTTGCGCCAGTCGCCGGAGAATGAATGCGAACATCTTGTGAGAAATGAAGAGAGGGCCGCCCGGCGGCGCGGGCGACCCTCTTCTGAACAGCCGAGATCAGTTGACCTTGACGAGGCGCCAGTCCAGGCGGTTGTCGGCGCGGTGCACCACGTCCACGTTCTTCTTCATGGCCCACGGAATGATCTGGTTGTGCAGCGGGATGTGGGCCACGTCTTCGTTCTGCAGCGCCAGGGCCTTGTTCAGCAGCTCGGTGCGCAGCTTCAGATCGGTCTCTTTTTTGGTGCGCTCCACCAGGGCGTCCATCTGCGGGTTGCTGTAGCGGCCCACGTTGTAATTGCCGTCGCCGCCGGCGCCGAGCGAGCGCGTGAGCGACTGCAGGCTGTACAGCGCGTCAAAAGTGGGCACGCCCCAGCCCAGCATGTAGATGCTGGCTTCGTAGCGCTGGATCATGGGGAAGTAGGTCACCAGCGGCAGCGTGCGCAGCTTGGCCTTGACGCCAATGCGCGCCCACATCGAGGTGACGGCCTGGCAGATCTGCTCGTCGTTGATGTAGCGGTTGTTCGGGCAGGCAAAGTCCACCTCGAATCCATCTTTGTAGCCGGCGTCGGCCAGCAGCTTCTGCGCGGCGGCCACGTCAAACGGGTGGCGCTTGTGCACCGCTTCGCTCCAGCCGTTCACCTGCGGCGCCACCAGGGCACCGGTGGGCTGGCCCAGGCCTCGCAAGGTGACGCGGGCGATGGTGTCCATGTCAATCGCCTGGTACAGCGCCTTGCGCACGCGCTGGTCTTTCAGCGGGTTCTTGCCCTTGATGTTGCTGCCGGGCAGCTCGTCGCGGTGCTGGTCCATGCCGAAGAAAATGGTGCGGTTTTCAATGCCGTCCACCACCTTCAGGCTGCTGTCCGAGCGCACGCGGGGCAAGTCCTGCGGGCTGGGGTCGAGCACAAAGTCCACCTCGCCCGACAGCAGGGCCGCCATGCGGGTGGCCACCGCCCGCACCGGGGTGTACACCACCTCGGTCACGTTACCGTCCATCTTGCCCCACCAGCCGGCGTTGCGCGTGAGCACCAGGCGCTGGTCGGGCTGCCACTCTTTCAACATGAAGGGGCCGGTGCCGTTGGCGTTGCGGTGCGCAAAATTCTCGTCTTTGGTGCGAATGTCTTTGGGCGCCACCGAGTTGTTCTTTTCCGCCCAGGCCTTGCTCATCATGCGCAGCTCGGTGAGCTGGTTCAGCAGCACCGGATTGGGGTCTTTGGTGAAGATGTCGATGGTGTTGGCATCCACCTTCACCACGCGGTCGATGCCTTGGGTGTAGACCGCGAAGTTCGAGGTTTTGGACATCGCACGTTCGATGGAAAACACGGCGTCGTCGGCCGTGAAGGCCGAGCCGTCGTGGAATTTCACACCGGTGCGCAGGGTCAGGCGCAGCTGGATGGGCGTCACCTGCTTCCAGGCCGTGGCCAGCACCGGCTCGGGTTTGAACGTGCGGCTGTTGTAGTACACCAGCGACTCGTACACCGCGGCGTGCACCCCGTTGGACAGGGCATTGTTCTGCGAGTGGATGTCCCAGGTGGGAATGTCGCTGGAGCTGGTCCATTTGAAGGTTTTGGCATTCACGCCAACGGTACCCAGGGCCAGGGCTGCACAAAGGGCTGCGAGATGGAATTTCATTGCTTGACGCCTCAATGATTTGGAGATGCATGACTATGCAACATCCGTTCCTGCCCCAGGACGGTGCAAACCCCTATCCTCGTCCTGAAGGGGACACGCAACGCAAAAAAACCACACCCGACCCACTTGCTTGAATGGGATTCATGGCACGTTAGCGCGGGTGATGCACGTTCGCTGCCGGGACTGAACCGCCGCCGGGCTCAACGGCCGATGCCCGCCGCTGCAGATGGAGTGGTCCGTACCACGCCTGCAGACGGCTTTGCGTGTTGTCCGTGTCGGTCATCAAACCCACGGCGATCAATGGCCCGGGCGCTTCTCCGAAGGCAGCTCGGAAATCCGCCTCGACGTCGCGCTCATACGTCATCCACCGCCCGACATGCGCGGGCCCGGACTCCACCACAATCTTGCGGATGCGGTCACTGCGCCGGTTCACCACCACCTCACCTGGCGCGTCGGTGTTGCTCCAGACATAGGCCAAGGTCGCATACGGCAGATCCTCCCCGGTGAGCAAGCGGCTCATTTCACTGAGCCGGTGCATGCGCGGGCTGAGCCGGGAACGGTCGCCGTCGAAGGCCAGCACGATGCGCACCGGCGAATCATCACCTTCCGAGGTGGCCAGGTCGGCGCCCTCCGCCAGCGCATCAATGCGCCACGAAAACACCAAGTGCCCCGCCCCGTCCAGACCGGGAGCGTAGCGTTGGCGAAGAATGCTCACCGACCGGTTGGCCTTCACCGTGATGGCGCGCTGCCCCTGTGTCACCGCCGGTTCAAACGCGGCAAATGCTTTACCCGGCAACGGCCAGGTTGCCCACCCCGACCCACCGGGTGGCGTCTGCAGCAAGTGGTGCACGGTCTGGCGCAACGCAGGCGCCAGGGACACCGCGGGGCGGATGGGGCCGACCGCCCGTTGCTCGTCAGACCCAGCCTCCGGGGCATCAGGTGGATTGCCCCCCACAGACGCACAGCCCATCAGCAGCACAAGGGCCGCCAATCCGGATGCCCAACGCCAGGGCAGCGTCGCGCGAAACCAGCGCCCTGTCGTGTCAGCCCAACAGCGCCCCCGCGCTCGCTTGGTTGTGTACACCAGGGAAATAGTACCTAAACCCCATTCTGAGCGCTTTTGTGGCAATTTTAACATTTTCAGCCGAGAACTTTCAGCATAGATTGGCAACGGGGTGCAACGCGTCTGCTTCGTCGCCCGCACCCCCGGCCATACCGGCAAGCTGTCACACCCATCCCCATCGGAAAGGAAATCCCATGCTCAAGAGAATGACCACCGCCCTGCTCGCCCTGTTCACCGCTGCCGCCTTTGCCGCCGTCGACGTGAACGACGCTTCCGTCGCCGACCTTGACAGCATCAAGGGCATCGGCCCCGGCACCTCGGCCAAGATTGTCGAGCAGCGCAAGGCTGCCAAGTTCAAGGACTGGGATGACCTGATTCAGCGTGTGTCGGGCATTGGGGGCAAGCGGGCGGCAAAGCTGTCAGCCGAGGGGCTTGTGGTCAACGGAGCCGCTTATGGCACGTCTGCCGCTCCTGCCGAGAAGAAGGCGGCCGCTAAACCCACCACCGCGGCGGTCAAACAGTAACGTTCGACAGCCGATCCCCCGGAAATCAAACAAAAAATGGCCCGCCGGAATCCCGGCGGGCCATTTTGCAATGCGCAAAGCGGTCTTTCGACCGCTAGACATTAAAAGCTGTGGTTCACGCCCACGGCAAACACGTCAGCGTCAGCCAGTGCGGACTTGCGCTTTTCTGCGCGGAAACCAGCGTAAACAATGGTGCGCTTGGACAGGCCATAAGCGGCTGCAACACCGAACGCGCTGTCGGTCTCAGCACCTTTGACTTTGGAGTTGGCGTAACCCACCGACAGCGTCAGGGCGCTGGTCAGGGGCACATCGGCACCAATCTGGTACGAATTCGTGCGAGCACCTGCATCGGGCTTGGTGGTGTAAACGCTGCCGAGCAACTTGGCCATGCCGAGGTCGTAGGAAGCCGCCACGAGGGTACCCTTCTGGCCAGCTGCGTCGTCTTCATAACCCACAGCAGCGCCGATGGGACCGTTGGCGTACTTCACGTGGAAGCTGGACTCACGGCCTGCACCAGCGGCGCGATCACCATTCAGCTGGGTGCTGGCAGCTGCAGAGAAACCAGCGAACTCGGGGGTTGCGTAGTACAGCTGCGAGTCGGCGCGGTCGGTGTAGTCAATGTTCTGCCACACGGCGTTGGCCGACAGGGCAGAGTCAAAACCGCTGTTGAACGCGCCAAACACGTCGTCCAGCGCCGTGGTGCTGCGGCCGAGCTTGACGGAACCGAAAGCACCGCTCACGCCCAGGTTGGCTTGGCGACCGAAGGTGCGGGGATCGGTTGCGCCATTTTCCAGGTTCAGACCCTGCTCGAAATTGAAGCTGGCCGTCAGACCGCCGCCCAGGTCTTCGGTACCCTTGAAGCCGATGCGGCTCTGTGCAACGCCACCGTCAACCATCTGAACCGACGAACCCTTGACCTTGCCAACCCAGAGGTCTGCCACGCCGTACAGGGTGACGCTGGACTGCGCCATGGCGGCGCCGGAGGTGGCCAGAACGGCGAGAGCAATCAGAGATTTTTTCATGAGGATTTCCTTTTTGAAAATTCCAGCCCCGTACATCGAAGCCAGATGTGAAAGCGAGTCACATCACAAATCCTAACGTGGGCGCTCCAAAAACCAAGGGTTTCCCCTTAAAACCTATCACTGCTGGCGGCGAGTTGTCGCATTCACGAGACACAAGGAACAGGCGCGCAGCACCTCAGCCTGTACCTGCCGCGCCTCTGGGAGGCGAGCGCTGTTGGGTGGCTTCCACGAAAAAGCCCCGCTGCGCTTGTCGCGCAGCGGGGCTTATCTGCCGATTCAAACGCTGGTCAAGCCAGCGGAAAATCAGAAGTTGTGGCGAACGCCCAGGCCGAAGTTATTGGCGCTGGTGGCGGTTTTGCCCTTGCCATCACGCAGAAGCGCAGCGTACGCAGTGGTGCGCTTGCTCAGAGCGTACTTACCCTCGACGAGCACGTTCGTGTCTTTAAAGTGGGTATCGCGCGCGATGTCGAGCGTCAGAGCAACGGGACCGACGTTGGTGGAGCCACCGACAGTGAAGCCCTTGCCATTCCCTGCTGGGTCCTGGAAGCTACCAGCAACCTTGAACGCACCAAAGTTGTAAGCTGCGCCCAGCGCGACGTTGCGAACAGCGTTGTCCACTTTGTTGTAAGACAAGGCGGCGGCCACGGGACCAGTACGGTAGATGACGTTCAGGTCGTATTTGGCGTTGCCTGCATTGTCAGCCTTGAGCACGGTGCCCAGGGTTGCTGTCAGGCCACCCATGCTGGGGGTGGTGTAGCTGATTTCGCTGTTGTTACGCGCACCTGCGCCTGCGAAAGAGAACTGGCTTGCCACCACCGAGTAGTTGGCCGTGCCGGTCAATTCCCAAGCAGCCACGCCATGGAACGACGGGGTCAGGGTGCGGCCGAGCTTGACGGTACCGAAACCGCCCATCAGGGAAATGTTGGCAGCGCGCTGGAAGGTGGTATTGGTGACGTTGGTTACGGCACCGGTGACGGGATCACGCGTCACGGCCACGTCAGTGGCGCCGGTCTCAGCGTTGATGGCTTGCTCGAAGTTGAACGCAGCCTTCAAGCCACCGCCCAGGTCTTCAACACCGCGTACGCCCAGACGGCTGGAGCCGTTGTTCATGGTGCCGTTGCCCGACAGTTGTGCCGAGGAGCCGGTGGCCTTGGCCAGGGACAGGTCGGCCACGCCGTACAGGGTCACAGAAGATTGTGCGAAGGCGGCGCCGGTGGCGGCCACAGCGGCCAGAGCAATCAGGGTCTTTTTCATTGAAGTGTTCTCCAAGGGTTTGATGGAAGCGTCAGGTGTTGTCTGCCCGCGCCAACCTCCGTTCAGGAAGCTGACGCCATTGCACCAGATGCGGAAGCGCAAGGCCATGAAAGCAGGGCTCAACCGTGGGTAAACCCTGGTTTTTTGTTGCTCAGCCGCCACAAAACTGGGGAGACGCCCCAACCCGAAGCGTGGGCTCCACCGGGTACGGTGATTGCGCCGCCGGTCACTCATGGCACGATAGCGCCTCAAGTTTCCGGTGAACGCCATGCGTTGCCGAGTCCCCTTGGCTGTCCGCACTGTTGAAGAAGGCCCCCATGCAAACCGATGCCATCCTGACCGCCGCCGATTCCGCCCTGCGCACGCTTTTCGTGCGGCCACGCGCCACACGCACCTGCAACACGGTGCCAGAGACCACGGGCGAGGCACTGAGCGATGCCGACCGCGCCCTCTCAGGCGCGCTGATGCGGGTGAACCATGTGGGCGAGGTGTGCGCGCAGGCGCTGTACACGGCGCAGGCGCTGGCCGCGCGCTCCGGAACCGGGCCGCGCCGCCAGCCCAATGAGGCGCTGGCGCAGCAACTGGAGTCCGCCGGACGGGAAGAAACCGATCACCTGGCCTGGACGCAGACACGGCTGGACGAACTGGGCGCCCGGCCTTCGCTGCTGAACCCGCTCTGGTACGCCGGTGCGTTTGGCCTGGGGCTGCTGGCGGGCCGCATGGGCCAGGGCGTGAGCCTGGGTTTTGTGGTGGAGACGGAGCGGCAGGTGGAAGCCCATCTGGCGAGCCACATGGACCGTCTGCCACGCAACGACCACGCATCGCGCGCCATCGTGGCGCAGATGAAGGACGACGAAGCCCGCCACGCGCGGGAGGCGCAGCACGCCGGCGGAGTGGAACTGCCGCGCCCGGTGCAGGGGCTGATGCGCGCGGCGGCCAAGGTGATGACCACGGTGGCACACCGGGTGTGAGCCATCAAGGCGGCGCGTGCAGGTCCGCCAGAACCCAGCGATTCAATCAAGCCGCCCACCCCTCCCATCCACGCGTGTGACTGTGCTCGGGAACGGGCGCCGCGCGACACCCATCACGGGCTCGCACGGTCGACTCCGTCGGCTGGCGTGTTCGAATCACGTTGTTTCCAACGGCTGGAACCCCGTGCTGCGGGGGAGCCGGTCGGCCTGCATCATGTCCACCGCCTTCTCCGCGATCATGACGACTGGCGCGTTGGTGTTGCCGCCCACGATGCCGGGCATGACCGACGCATCCACCACGCGCAGCCCGCTCACGCCGTGGACGCGCAGCCGGGCGTCCACCACGGCCATGGCGTCGGAGCCCATGTGGCAGGTGCCGACGGGGTGGTAGATGGTGTCGGCGTGGTTGCGCACGAACTGCTCGATCTGTGCATCGCTCTGCGCCTGGGCCGACAGGGCCGATTCGCGTCCGCCATGACGTGCCAGCGCCGGCTGCTGCAGCAGGGCACGCATCTGCTTGAAACCCTGCACCAGCCGGGCCACATCGTCGGGATCACTCAAAAAGGCGGGGTCGATCAGCGGCGCCACCTGCGGGTCGGCGCTGGCCAGGCGCAGCGTGCCCCGGCTCTTGGGCCGCAACAGACACACATGGCAGGAATAGCCGTGGCCCAGAACGGTCGTGCGACCATGATTCACCAGCTTGCCCACCACGAAGTGCAGCTGCAGATCCGGCACGGGCTCGTCGGGATGGCTTTTGATGAAGCCCCCGGCCTCGGCAAAGTTGGTGGTCAGCACGCCGCTGCGCTGGCGACGCCACTCGCCCACGCCGCGCGTCATCGCCCAGAGGCCGCGCGGCGACAGGCCAAAGGTCTCGATGGCCTTGGGCGCGTTGACGACGATCACCACGTCCACATGGTCGTGCAGGTGGCCGCCCACCCCGGGCAGGTCGTGCACCACGCCAATGCCGTGTTCGCGCAGATGCTCTGCCGGCCCGATGCCCGAGAGCATCAGCAGCTGGGGTGAGCCGTAGGCGCCCGCGCTGAGCACCACCTCGCCGCCCGGGTTCAGGCGCAGCGTCTGCAGGCTGCCGCGCCCGCCGTCGGGCCGGTATTCCACGCCCACGGCGCGCAATGCGCCGTCCAGGGACTCGGTGAGCACGCGCGTGGTGAGCGCGCCGGTGATGACGCGCAGGTTGGGCCGGCCCAGGTGCGGCGTGAGATAGGCCTTGGCCACGCTGCAGCGCTCGCCGTTGCGGTGCGTCACCTGGTAGGCGCCGACGCCTTCCTGCTCGGGTCCGTTGAAATCGGGGTTGGCAGGATGGCCGGCCTGCTGCCCGGCCTCGATGAACGAGGGCAGGAAGGGGTTGGGGCTGCGCAGGTCCATCACGTTGAGCGGGCCGCCACTGCCGTGCCAGGCGTCGGCGCCGCGCTCGTTGTGCTCGGCGCGCTTGAAGTACGGCAGCACCTCGTCGAAGGTCCAGCCGGGGTTGCCCTGGGCCGCCCAGTCGTCGTAGTCGCGTCGGTGGCCGCGGGTGTAGATCATGGCGTTGATGGAACTGGAGCCACCCAGCACCTTGCCACGCGGCTGGTAGCCCCGGCGGCCGTTCAAGCCGGGCTGCGGCACCGTGGCCAGACGCCAGTTGGCCTGCCCGTTCTTCGCCATCAGCGCCAGGCCCGCCGGGCAGTGGATCAACACGCTGGTGTCGGGCGGGCCTGCCTCGAGCAGGGCCACGCGCACGGCCGGGTCTTCGGACAGGCGCGCCGCCAGCACACAGCCGGCCGAGCCGCCGCCCACGATGATGAAGTCGAACATAGGGTCTCCGGTGTCGGGTCTGCGTCGCGGGCCTCCTCCGCGGTGCGCGACAATCTGTCGCGGCAAGTTAGCACAGGGGCTGCGCCAGCGGGTAAGAAAATCCACTCAGTCCCGCGCTCAGCCCCCATCCGCATTCCCTTTGTCTTTCAGGAGAAACCCCTTCATGAGCAGCATCCAGACCGTCGGCATCATCGGCTCCGGCACCATGGGCAACGGCATCGCGCAGGCCTGCGCCACCAGCGGCATCCGCGTGGTGCTGGTCGACATCGCCCAGGCGGCGGTGGACAAAGGCCTGGCCACCGTGGCCGGCAGCCTGGACCGGCTGATCAAGAAGGAGAAGATGACGGCCGCCCAGAAAGACGCGGCACTGGCCCTCATCCAGGGCTCGACGAATTACGAAGACCTCAAGGGCGCGCAGCTGGTGATTGAAGCGGCCACCGAAAACGAAGCGCTGAAGGTCAAGATCCTGCAGCAGCTCGACGGCCTGCTGGCACCCGAGGTGATCGTGGCCACCAACACCAGCTCGATCAGCATCACCAAGCTGGCCGCCGCCACGCAGCGCCCCGACCGTTTCATCGGCATGCACTTCTTCAACCCGGTGCCCATGATGGCGCTGGTGGAGATCATCCGCGGCCTGCAGACCAGCGACGCCACGCACGACGCGGTGAAGGCCCTGGCCGAGGCGCTGGGCAAGACGCCGATCACGGTGAAGAACGCGCCGGGCTTCGTGGTCAACCGCATCCTGGTGCCGATGATCAACGAGGCCTTCTTTGTGCTGGCCGAGGGCCTGGCCACGGCCGAGGACATCGACGCCGGCATGAAGCTGGGCTGCAACCAGCCCATCGGCCCGCTGGCCCTGGCCGACATGATCGGCCTGGACGTGTGCCTGGCGGTGATGAACGTCTACATGGCCGAGTACAACGACAGCAAGTACCGCCCCGCCCCGCTGCTCAAGGAAATGGTGGCCGCGGGCTGGCTGGGCCGCAAGACCGGGCGCGGTGTGTACACCTACTGATCTCCAGCACTGGCCGCCCCCCGCGCCGCCTGCGGCGTCACCCCCGGGGGCGGTGCGAAGCGGTCCGGGGAAAGCCGGTTCCCGCCGCACCCTCGGATGAAGGCGTGCGTGCCGGCCAGTCCTCTTGTTTTGATGTGCCTTCGAGCCCGCTGCTGCGGGCTTTTTCATTGAGACAGATCAAGCTGCTGCGGCGCAGCATTTCCATAATGGACTTCATCTTCAAAGGAGTACCGTCATGTCCGCAGCGCCCGTCTCCATCGCCGTGTTCGAGTTCCTCGACAGCACCCATCGCGAGATCCAGCAACAGCTCCAGCGCTTGCGCACGCTGGTGGACGCAATTGAAAGCAGCGGCCTGAACCAGGCCAACCGCGATCACGCGCGCGAGGTGCTCGCCTTCTTCAATGGTGAGGCGCGACAGCACCACCTGGACGAAGAAAAACACATTTTCCCGGCCCTGCTGAGCAGCCAGGACGACGCCATGGTGCAAGCCGCGGAACACCTGGTGCAAGACCACGGCTGGCTGGAAGAGAACTGGCTGCAGATGGCGCCCTCGCTGGAGGCAGCGGCCAACGGCAACCTGTGGTTCGACACGCAGGAGCTGCACCACGCGCTCGACGTGTTCGAAGCGCTCTACCTCGACCACATCCTGCTGGAGGAGTCCATTGCCTACCCGGCGGCCAAGGCGCGGCTGGCCGGGCTGGACACCCTGGGCATGGGCCGCGAAATGGCCAAGCGGCGCGCCCTCAAGCGGGCGGCGGCGCAGGCCTGAGCAGGCCCTCTCACCGTCCCGTCACCAGGGAACGACCTGCCCCCGGTGGTCCCGAAAGCCACCCGTATCGGCCGTCGTGAGGCCGTCGAGCACCGCGAGCAGTTCGGCCGCGGCCTGTGGCGGCGGACGCACCTGCAAGCCGGTCTTGGCGAAGGGTTTCGACAGGCCGGTGTCCACCGTGCCCGGGTGCAGCGCCAGGCAGATGGCCTCGCGGTTGCGCCGCGCCAGCTCGATGGCAGCGGTGCGCAGCAGCTGGTTCAGCGCGGCCTTCGAGGCCCGGTAGGCGTACCAGCCGCCCAGCGCGTTGTCGCCGATGCTGCCCACGCGGGCGGACAGAAAAACCGCCACACACCGCCCCTGGCGCGGCAGCAGTGGCAGGAAATGCCGCATCACCAGCGCGGGACCGATGGCGTTGACCTGAAAACTGTGGGCCAGCGCGTCGGCGTTCAGGTGCTGCCAGCTGCGTTCGGGCTCTGCCCGCTGGCCGCTGGCGGTCTCGCCATGCAGGAAACCGGTGGCCACGATCAAACGCCCCAGCCGTTCCCCGCTTCGGGCCAGCCGCTGCGCCACGGCCTCGCCTGCGCTTTGCACCGAGGCCTCGTCGGCGTAGTCAAGCCGCGGCTCGGTGCGCCGGCCCAGTGCCAGCACCGGCTCGCCGCGCGCCCGCAGCGCATCCACCAGAGCGGCCCCGATGCCCCCGGTGCCGCCCAGCACCACACTGAGCCCAGGCCCCGGCCCAGGAGGTGGGTCGGTGACTGGTTGGGGTGTGCAAGCGGTGTTGGGGTGGGGCATGGCGGCATTATGTGCACGGGCAGCGGGCCACGCCGGGCGGCTCGGCCATGGCCCCGACAGGCCGTGGCCCATGACACGCGTCAACGCGTTGGCGGTCACGCCCGCGTAACATGGATCCGTTGAATGAATGCCGTTGGCCCGCGCCGTGTGAGGCCTGAGCGGCCAGCCAAGGACCCTGATATGAGCACCCATGACTTTGACCTGTTTGTGATCGGTGGCGGCAGTGGTGGCGTGCGCGCCGCCCGCATGGCCGCGCAGCGCGGCGCCCGCGTGGCACTGGCCGAGGCGCTGGGCACCGATGGCCTGGGCGGCACCTGCGTGAATGTGGGCTGCATTCCCAAGAAGCTGTACAGCTACGCCGCACACTACGCCGATGCCGCGCACGAGTCGCACGGCTTCGGCTGGGAAGGCCCGGCCCCCACGCTGAACTGGGGCACGCTCAAGGCCAACCGCGCCACCGAAATCAGCCGCCTCAACACCGTGTATGGCAACCTGCTGCGCGGCTCGGGCGTGACGGTACTCAACGGCTTTGCGCGCCTCGACGGCGAGCACGCCATCACGCTGGCCACGCTGAACGCCGACGGCTCGCCGGGCCACCAGTCGTTCACCGCACAACACATCCTGATCGCCACCGGCGGCACGCCGCACGTGCCGCACTTCGTGGGCCGCGAACTGGTGATCACGTCCGACGACATCTTTGACCTGGAGCCGTTCCCGCGGCGCCTGGTGGTGGTGGGCGGCGGCTACATCGCCAGCGAGTTCGCCTCGATCTTCAACGGGCTGGGCGCCAAGGTGACGCAGCTTTACCGCGGCGAGCAGATCCTGCGCGGTTTTGACGACGAGGTGCGCCACTTCGTGGCCGCCGAAATGGTGAAGTCCGGCGTGGACCTGCGCCTGGGCACCGACGTGGTGGACGTGCGCAAGACCCCTGATGGTCTGCGCGTGGAACTGGAAGGCGGCCACACCGTGATGGCCGACGCCGTGCTCTACGCCACCGGGCGGGTGCCCAACGTCAAAGGCCTGGGCCTGGAGGCCGTGGGCGTGGCGCAGGGCCAGCAGGGGGCGGTGGTGGTGGACGAGCACTACCGCACCAACGTGCCCTCCATCTTCGCGGTGGGCGACGTCACCAACCGCCTGCAGCTCACGCCGGTGGCGCTGGGCGAGGCCATGGTGGTGGTGGACCAGCTGTTCGGCCCCGCCGCCGGCAAGCCGCCCCGCAGCATGAGCTACGAGTTCGTGCCCACCGCCATCTTCACCCACCCCAACGTGGGCACGGTGGGCGACAGCGAAGCCCAGGCGCGCGAGAAATTCGGCCACGTCACCATCTTCCGCAGCGAATTCAAGGCGCTGAAGCACACGCTCTCGGGCAGCAGCGAGCGCACGCTCATGAAGCTGATCGTGGACACCGCCAGCGACCGTGTGGTGGGCCTGCACATGGTGGGCGCCGAGGCGGGCGAGATCGTGCAGGGCTTTGCCGTGGCCATGAAGGCCGGCGCCACGAAGGCGGTGCTCGACAGCACCATCGGCATCCACCCCACGGCGGCCGAAGAATTCGTGACCATGCGCGAGCCCGTCAAAAGCTAGACACCGGCGCCCTTCGCAGCAGGTGTGCAGCCCCGGTCGAACGGGGTTGCAGCTGTTCTCATGCAGCCAGCGCCGCCATCCTGCGCACCGCAGGCGCTGAAACAGGGAAAACCGCGACGCGACGCAAGGGATGTTCACAATACATCCATGCACATGACGACCCCCGACCCGACCCCTTCCGCTTTCTTCCACGACCCGGCCGCCGCGCTGGCCCAGGTGCAGCGCATCTACCAGCAGTCGATCGACCACCTGCGCCAGGCCATGCGCGATTTCGTCGACGGCCAGGACTTCGGCGGCCAGCACGTGCGCGCCTGCTACCCCTTCGTGCGACTGCACACGCACAGCGTGTCGCACCAGAGCAGCGCGCCCACCAGCCGCCTGAGCTACGGCTTCGTGGCCGGTGCCGGCCGGTTCGAGACCACCATCACCCGGCCCGACCTCTACGCCGGCTACCTGCTGCAGCAGTTCCGACTGCTGCTGGCCAACCATGGCGGCGAGCTGGAAGTGGGCGTGAGCGCGCAACCCATCCCGATCCACTTCTCGTTTGCCGAGCACGACCATGTGGAAGGCAGCCTGAGCGCGGCGCGCCGCGCGCTGATGCGCGACGTGTTCGACCTGCCCGACCTCACCGCCATGGACGACGGCATTGCCAACGGCACGCACGAGCCACGCGCCGGCGAGGCGCACCCGCTCTCGCTGTTCACCGCACCGCGGGTGGACTACTCGCTGCAGCGCCTGCGCCACTACACCGGCACCGCGCCCGAGTGGTGCCAGAACTTTGTGCTGTTCACCAACTACCAGTTCTACATCGACGAGTTCATCAAGCTCGGCCACGCCGAAATGGCGCGCCCCGACAGCGAATACGTCGCCTTCGTCGAACCGGGCAACGTGGTCACCCGCCGCACCGGCCTGCTGCCCCAGGCCGGCGACGAACTGGGCGCGCAGCCGCCCCGGCTGCCGCAGATGCCCGGCTACCACCTGGTGCGGGCCGACCGCACCGGCATCACCATGGTCAACATCGGCGTGGGCCCGGCCAACGCCAAGACCATCACCGACCACATTGCCGTGCTGCGCCCCCACGCCTGGCTCATGCTCGGCCACTGCGCCGGCCTGCGCAACAGCCAGCAGCTGGGTGACTACGTGCTGGCCCACGCCTACGTGCGCGAAGACCACGTGCTCGACGAAGAACTGCCGCTGTGGGTACCCATTCCCGCGCTGGCCGAGATCCAGCTGGCGCTGGAGGGCGCCGTGGCCGACGTGACCGGCGTGGCACCGGCCGAAGTCAAGCGCATCATGCGCACCGGCACCGTGGCCAGCACCGACAACCGCAACTGGGAACTGCTGCCCGACAACACGCCCCAGCGCCGCTTCAGCCAGAGCCGCGCCGTGGCGCTGGACATGGAAAGCGCCACCATCGCGGCCAATGGCTTCCGCTTCCGCGTGCCCTACGGCACCCTGCTCTGCGTGAGCGACAAGCCCCTGCACGGCGAGATCAAGCTGCCCGGCATGGCCAACCACTTCTACCGCGAGCGGGTCGACCAGCACCTGCGCATCGGCATCCGCGCGGTGGAGCGCCTGCGCGAAGGCGGGGTGGAGCAGCTGCACAGCCGCAAGCTGCGCAGCTTCGCCGAGGTGGCGTTCCAGTAATCCAGCAGCCGCCACCACGCAAGACACACGACACCACATGACGGACATGGCAGAACAACTGCAAAACGCACTGGGCCTGGAACTGTGGCTCTTCAGCCTGCTGGCCATTGGCCTGTTGACGCTGATGGCCAACCAAGCCGTGCACCTGCTGCTGCGGCAAGCGCAGCGCTGGGCGCAGCACACCACCACCCACTGGGACAAAGCCCTGCTGAACGCCGCCGGCAAACCGCTGCGGCTGATGGTGTGGCTCATCAGCCTGGGCTGGATGGCGCGGGTACTCAACAGCCAGTGGCCCGAACCCAACTGGCTGCCCGGCGCGCTGCAATGGCGCGACATCGGCATCATGCTCTGCGTGGCCTGGTTCTTGTGGCACCTGGCCGGCGAGGTGACGGATGCCAGCATCGAGCGCGGCACCCGCAACGGGGGCGACTTCGACATCACCACCGCCATGGCGCTGAGCAAGCTGGTGCGCCTGGTGGTGATCGTGGTCACCACGCTCACCATCGCCCACACGCTGGGCTTTCAGATCGGCGGTCTGCTGGCCCTGGGCGGTGTGGGCGGCATTGCGGTGGGCCTGGCCGCGCGCGACCTGCTGGCGAACTTTTTCGGCGGCCTCACGATTTACCTCGACCGCCCGTTCAGTGTGGGCGACTGGATCCGCTCGCCCGACAAAAGCATTGAAGGCACGGTGGAGTACATCAGCTGGCGCCACACCCGCATCCGCGCCTTCAACAAAAACCCCATCTATGTGCCCAACGCCGTGTTCACCACCATCGTGGTGGAAAACCCCTCGCGCATGAGCCACCGCCGCCTGAAGGAAACCCTGGGCTTGCGCTACAACGACTTCGCGCAGGTCGAAGGCGTGGTGGCCGACATCAAGGCCATGCTGCTCGCCCACGACGGCATCGACACCACCCAGACGCTGATCGTCAACTTCAACGCCTTTGGCGCCAGCTCGCTGGACATCATGGTGTACGCCTTCACCAAGACGAAGGTGTGGGTGGAATTCCACGCCATCAAGCAGGATGTGCTGCTGCGCATCGGACACATCGTCGCCGCCCACGGCGCCGAAGTCGCCTTTCCCACCCAGACACTGCATGTGGCTTCACCCGCACCTGCAGCAGCGCATGCGCCTGCACCAGCGCCAGCCGAGCGGCCGCATGACGAGCGTGTGCGCACCCCCCGGCGTCCACTCGATCACGCGGTACCGGCGACCGGGCGCTGAGGCATGACCCCGGGCTTTACCAGAACTTCACCACCCGGTGACGGTTGGCCGCCTGTGTTTGCGCACAATGCAACGGTGGCGCACCCCGGGTGCGCCGAACGAACACCATGAACCTGCGCTCCCCTTCCCGCCAGCCCACCCACCGCCTCGCCGCCCTTCTCGCTCTGGCCAGTGTCACCCTGCTCACCGCCTGCGCCGCCCCGCTCGCACCGGACAACCGCCGACCCGACACCGCGGTACCCGGCCACTGGAGCGGCGTGACCAGCCCGCCCACCGCCGGCCAGACGCCCACCGCGATGGGCAACTGGTGGCAGCGCTTCAACGACCCGCTGCTCGCGGATCTGGTGACGCAGGCGCTGCAGGCCAACACCAGCGTGCGCGGCGCGCAGGCCGCCTTGCGGCAGGCGCGGGCGCAGCGCGACGTGCAGCAGGCCGGCATGGGGCCGTCGCTCGGCGCCTCTGGTTCGGCGCAGCGCAGCGCCTCCGGTGGCAACGACGCCAGCAACCGCTTCCAGGCCGGCTTCGACGCAAGCTGGGAACCCGACGTGTTCGGCGGCCAGCGCCGGGGCCTGGACGCCAGCGAGGCCGACGCCCAGGCCTCCGCCACCAACCTCGGCCAGGTGCAGGTGTCACTGGCGGCCGAGGTGGCGCTGACCTACATCGAACTGCGCAGTCTGCAGACCCGCCTGGGCATTGCCCGCCGCAACCTCGCCGCGCAGACCGAAACCCTGCAGATCACCCGCTGGCGCACACAGGCCGGGCTCGCCTCGTCGCTTGACGTGGAGCAGGCGCTGGCCGCCAGCGAGCAGACCGCGGCGCAGATACCGGCGCTGCAGACCGGCGTGGCGCAGGCGGCCAACAGCCTGGCGGTGCTCACCGGCGAGGCGCCAGGGCGCCTGCAGGCGCGGCTGGACGAACCGGCGCCCGTGCCACAGGCGCCGGCCACGCTGGCGCTGGCCTTTCCGGCCGACACGCTGCGCCAGCGGCCCGATGTGCGCACAGCCGAGTGGCGCATCGAGGCGGCCCTGGCCCGCGTGGCGCAGGCCGAGGCGGCGCGCCAGCCCAGTTTCCGGCTCGGTGGTTCACTTGGCCTTTCGGCCCTGGCGCTGGGCTCGCTGACCAGCGGCGCATCGGTGGCGAATGCCCTGCTGGCCAGCGTGTCGGCCCCCCTGTTCGATGGCGGCGCCGGTCTCGCCCGGGTGCGCGTGCAGGACGCGGCGCTGGAGCAGGCCGGTGCAGCCTACCAGGCAGCCGTGCTCGCCGCGCTGAAAGACGTGGAAGACGCCCTGGCGGCGCTGCAGGGCAACCGCGAGCGGCTGACACGGCTGGAAACAGCGTCGGCCGCCGCCGCCAACGCCGAGCTGCTGGCGCGACAGCGCTACAGCAGCGGCCTGATCGATTTTCGGGCTGTGCTGGATACGCAGCGCACCCTGCTGGCCACCGAGGACAGCGTGGCGAGCGTGCGTGCCACCTTGAGTGCCGACCATGTGCGCCTGTACAAGGCACTGGGCGGCGGCTGGACACCCGAATCACCTGACAAGCTGCCCGCACCCGCCCCACCGCGCACACCCTGAGCAGCCGCTGCCGCACCCGCACCCGCACGCCGCCGCCCGATCCCCTATCTCCGCCCGCCATGACCGACCCGCAACTGCCCGCCACCCCTGCCGCCCCCACCCAGGGTGCCGACGACAAACGACTCGACGCGCTGCTGGGCGAAGAACGGCCTTCGCGCTGGCGTCTGCTCTCCCAGCTCTGGACCGTGCTGGTGGCCGTGCTGCTGATCGCCGGAGCGCTCTACTACACCCACACCCAGCGCAAGGCCAAGGCCGCCCCGGTGTACGTGACCGAGGCGGTGCGTCAGGGCGACCTCACCCTCACCGTGTCGGCCAATGGCACCCTGCAGCCCACCCGGGCGGTGACCATCGGCAGCGAACTCTCGGGCACGGTCAAGCGGGTGCTGGTGGATGTGAACGACCGCGTGCGGGTCGGACAGGTGCTGGTGGAGCTGGACACCGCCAAGCTGAACGATCAGGTGCTGCGCTCGCGCGCCGCGCTGGCGTCTTCGCAGGCGCAGCTGGCCCAGAGCAGCGCGACCGTGCAGGAGGCGCGAGCCACGCTGGGCCGCTTCGAGGAAGTGGCCCGCCTCTCGGGCGGCAAGGTGCCCTCGGCCGCCGAGCTGGACACCGCGCGCGCCGCGGTCGAGCGGGCCGTGGCCGCCGAGGCCAGCGCCCGCGCCAACGTGGCCGCCGCCCGGGCCACGCTGTCCACCGACGAAACCAACCTCTCCAAGGCCTCCATCCGCTCGCCCATCGACGGCGTGGTGCTCGCCCGCTCGGTCGATCCCGGCAACGCGGTGGCCGCCTCGCTGCAGGCTGTGACGCTCTTCACCATTGCAGAAAACCTGGCGCAGCTGCGGCTGGAGGTGAGCGTGGACGAAGCCGACGTGGGCGCGGTGCAGGCCGGCCAGAAGGCCAGCTTCACCGTCAGCGCCTACCCGGCGCGGCGCTACCCGGCCACGATCCGGCGCGTGGCCTTCGGCTCGACCAAGACCGACAACGTGGTGACCTACGTGACCACGCTCGACGTGGACAACGCCGACCTGAGCCTGCGCCCGGGCATGACGGCTGCCGCCACCATCGTGGCCACCGAGCGCACCGGCGTGCTGCTGGTGCCCAACACCGCGCTGCGCTTCTCCCCCGCACCGGCGGGGGCCGGCGCCCCGGCCGCCGCATCCGGCGGGAGCAATGTGCTCTCCACCCTGATGCCACGCATGCCGCGCACGGGCAGCCCCCGCCGCGCCGGCGAAAGCCCCGGCGGCCGGGCCCCGGGCATGCGCCAGGTCTGGGTGCTGCGCGACGGTGAACCGGTGGCCCTGCCGGTGAAAGCCGGCATCAGCGACGGGCGCATGACCGAGGTCAGCGGCGAGGGCGTGGAAGAGGGCCTGGCCGTGATCACCGACCAGCGCAGCGCCGAAACGAGGTCCCGATGAGCCATTCACCGCTGATCCGGCTGCGCGGCATCACCAAGGTGTATGGCGAGGGGAGCACGGCGTTCCAGGCGCTCAAGGGCGTCGATCTGGACATCGAGGCGGGGGACTTCGTGGCCATCATGGGCCCCAGCGGTTCCGGCAAATCCACCGCCATGAACACGCTGGGCTGCCTGGACACGCCCAGCGGCGGTGAGTACTGGTTCCAGGGCGTGCGGGTGGACGCGCTCTCGCGCGACCAGCGCGCCCGCCTGCGCCGGCGCTTTTTCGGCTTCGTTTTCCAGGGCTTCAACCTGCTGGCGCGCACCTCGGCCCAGGAAAACGTCGAACTGCCGCTGGTCTACCGCGGCGAGCCCAGCGCCGAACGGCACGCCGCCGCCGCGCGCGCACTGGCCTCGGTGGGCCTCACCGGCTGGGAGCACCACACGCCGGCCGAGCTGTCGGGCGGGCAACAGCAGCGCGTGGCGATCGCGCGGGCCATCGTCACCGAGCCGGCCGTGCTGCTGGCCGACGAGCCCACCGGCAACCTCGACACGGTGCGCAGCCAGGAGATCATGGAACTGCTCTGGCACCTCAACGCCGAGCGCGGCATCACCGTGCTCATGGTCACGCACGAGCCCGACATGGCGGCCTATGCCCGGCGCATCGTGCGCTTCGTGGACGGCGTGGTGGCCAGCGATGTGCGCAACCCGCACCCGGCCGGCGGGCAGACGGCGGGCGCGGTCGCCACCGGGGAGCACTGACCATGTGGGCCAACACCCTGCTGCTGGCGCTGCGCTCGATCCGGCGCAACCTGCTGCGCTCCTTCCTCACCATCCTGGGTATCGTCATTGGCGTGAGCGCGGTCATCACCATGGTCACGCTGGGCAACGGCGCCACCCTGGCGGTGCAGAACCAGATCGCCGGCCTGGGCACCAACCTGCTGCAGGTGCGCCCCGGCCAGCGCCTGGGCCCGGGGGGCAGCGGCGCCAGTGCGCCGGCCTTCAAGGACACGGACGCCGAGGCCATCGCCACCCAGATCGGCGGCATCAACGCTGTGGCACCCGAGGCCCGCACCGGCGCCACCTTGGTGGCCAACGGCCGCAACTGGGCCAGCAGCGTGATCGGCAGCACGAACGAATGGCTGGTCACCGGCAACTGGCGCGTGGCCAGCGGCCGGGTGTTCACCGACGACGAACTGCGGGCGGGATCGGCCGTGTGCCTGATCGGCGAGACGGTGCGCCGCGAACTCTTCGGCAGCCGCGAGGCCCTGGGCGAGCAATTGCGCGTGCGGCAGATGTCGTGCGAGGTGATCGGCATCCTGGGCTCCAAAGGCCAGGGCGCCTTCGGCAACGACCAGGACGACACCGTGCTGGTGCCCCTGAAAACCCTGCAGCGCCGCCTCACCGGCAACACCCGGGTGAACACGCTGCTGGTGTCCATGGCCGACGGCAGCGACCCGGACCGCGTCAAGGCCAGCCTGAGCCAGCTGTTGCGCGAACGGCGCAAGCTGGCCGACAGCGACGAAGACAACTTCAACGTGCTCGACACCAAGCAGCTGGGGGAAACGCTGTCGGGCACCACCCGGGTGCTGACCACGCTGCTGGGCGCGGTGGCCGCCGTGAGCCTGCTGGTGGGCGGCATCGGCATCATGAACATCATGCTCGTGAGCGTGACCGAGCGCACCCGCGAGATCGGCCTGCGCCTGGCCATCGGCGCGCTGGAGCGTGAGGTGCTGCTGCAGTTCCTGATCGAGGCGGTGGTGCTGGCCGCGCTGGGCGGCGTGATCGGCATCGTGCTGGCCACCGCCGCGTCCATCGGCCTGTCCAGCGTCATGAACGTGCCCTATGTGTTCAACCCGGGCGTGAACCTGCTGAGCTTCGTGTTCTCGGCCGGCATCGGCGTGCTGTTCGGCTACTTCCCGGCGCGCCGGGCGGCGCGGTTGAACCCGATCGACGCGCTGCGGCACGAGTAGCGCCGCCCGTCGGCGGGCCAGGCCGCCGGGATCAGCTGGCCTCGATCAGCTCGAAGCCGGTGGTGATCTCGGCCGTCTTGCCCAGCATGATGCTGGCCGAGCAGTATTTGTCGTGGCTCATGGCAATGGCACGCTCCACCGCCGCCGCCGGGATGCCCTTGCCGGTGACGGTGAAGTGCATGTGGATCCTGGTGAACACCTTGGGGTCGGTCTCGGCGCGCTCGGTGGTGAGCTTGACGCTGCAGCCGCGCACGTCGTGGCGCCCGCGCTTGAGGATCAGCACCACGTCGTAGGCGGTGCAGCCCCCGGTGCCGGCGAGCACCGTTTCCATCGGCCGGGGGGCCAGGTTGGCGCCGCCGTTCTCGGGTTTGGCCGCGTCGGGCGCGCCGTCCATGGTCAGGACGTGGCCGCTGCCCGTTTCAGCGACGAACCCCATGTGGGAGCGGGTGCCGGCCGCGCCGGTCCAGGTGACAGTGCATTCCATTGTTCGATGTCCAGCGTGAAAACCCGGCCAATCCGGGCAAACCCATCCATAACCCTGATAAAAGACAGGGAAAACCCGGGCTGTTCATGTTGCGTCGCAGCATGTACCCGGTATACTGGCGGCATTGTATTGAAGGTTGTCTCCTCTACCCTCCTCGGGTGGATTTAAGCCCGGACCGGTTTTGCCAGTCCGGGTTTTTTTTGGCCTCGCGGGCCGCCGATATGATGGGTACCAAGGAAGACCACATGCCCGCCCGCTCCAACCCGTCCCCCACCAACCCCTCGTCCCCCTCCTCACCCTCGTCCGGGAACCCTGTCGCGCCCCTGACGCCGGGTGATTACCTCAAGCGCATCCTGAACGCCCGCGTGTACGACGTGGCGGTGGAATCGGCCCTGGAGCCGGCGCGTGCCCTGAGCCGGCGCCTGGGCAACACGGTGCTGCTCAAGCGCGAAGACCAGCAACCCGTGTTCAGCTTCAAGCTGCGCGGGGCGTACAACAAAATGGCGCACCTCACGCCGCAGCAGTTGAAAAAAGGCGTGATCTGCGCCTCGGCCGGCAACCATGCCCAGGGCGTGGCATTGGGGGCGAGCAAGCTGGGCACGCGCGCCGTGATCGTGATGCCCACCACCACGCCGCAGGTGAAAGTGGACGCGGTGCAGGCCCTGGGCGGCGAGGTGTTGCTGCATGGCGACAGTTATTCAGACGCCTACACCCACGCCGTGGCCCTGCAGAAGAAGCAGGGTCTGACCTTTGTGCACCCCTTTGACGACCCGGACGTGATCGCCGGCCAGGGCACCATCGCCATGGAAATCCTGCGCCAGCTGCAGAGCCTGGGCTCGGACCACCTGGACGCGGTGTTCGTCGCCATCGGCGGTGGTGGCCTGATCTCGGGCGTGGCCAACTACATCAAGGCGGTGCGCCCCGAGATCAAGGTGATCGGCGTGCAGATGACCGATTCCAGCGCCATGCTGCGTTCGGTGCAGGCCGGCGAACGCGTGACGCTGGCGGACGTGGGCCTGTTCGCCGACGGCACCGCCGTGAAGCTGGTGGGCGAGGAAACCTTCCGCATCGCCCGCGGCCTGGTGGACGATTTCGTGGTGGTGGACACCGACGCGGTGTGCGCGGCCATCAAGGACATTTTTGTGGACACGCGCAGCATCGTCGAGCCCTCGGGTGCGCTGGCGGTGGCGGCCATCAAGCAGTACGTGGCCACGCACCAGACAACAGGCGAGACCTACGCCGCCATCCTCTGCGGCGCCAACATGAATTTCGACCGGCTGCGCTTCGTGGCCGAGCGCGCCGAGGTGGGCGAGGAACGTGAAGCCCTGTTTGCCGTGACCATTCCCGAAGAACGCGGCAGCTTCCGCCGCTTCTGCGAGCTGATTGGCGAACTGCCCGGCAACCCGCGCAACGTGACCGAGTTCAACTACCGCATCCACGATGCGCAGCGCGCCCATGTGTTCGTGGGCCTGACCACGCAGGGCAAAGGCGAGTCGGGCCAGATCGCGGCCACGCTGGGGGAGCACGGTTTCCAGACCATCGACCTGACGCACGACGACCTGGCGCAGGAGCACATCCGCCACATGGTGGGCGGGCACTCGCCGCTGTCGCACGACGAACGGCTGCTGCGCTTCGTGTTCCCGGAGCGCCCGGGTGCGCTGCTGAAGTTCCTGAGCCTGATGCGCCCCGGCTGGAACATCAGCCTGTTCCACTACCGCAACCAGGGCGCCGACTACGGCCGCATCCTGGTGGGGCTGCAGGTGCCGGCCAAAGACGACAAAGCCTTTGCCAAGTTTCTGGACACGCTGGGCTATCCCTACGTGGAGGAAACCCAGAACCCGGTCTACCGGCTGTTCCTCAAAAGCTGACCTCAGGCGGGCGCCACATGGCTGAGCCGACCGCACAGGCACCCGACGACGCCCTGCGCCTGCGCGACGCGGCAACGGACGCGTGGCTGCCCCCGGTGGTCGGCACGGCCGACGCCCGGCTGGACCACCGGTTGCAGGAGCGGCTCACGCCGGCCCACTTCCCGCCCGAGGCGCTCGGCCGGCTGGAGTCCCTGGCGCTGCAGCTCGCCCGCATCCAGAGCACCTCGGCCGAAGGCTTTCAGCGGCTCGCCCTGGACACGCCGCAGATGGTGGTGTTCGCGGCCGACCACGGCATCACCGACGAAGGCGTGTCGGCATTCCCGCAGGGCGCCACGCAGCAGCGGGTGCAGGCCCTGCTGGCTGGGAACGCGCCGGTGCACGCGCTCGCCAGCCTGCACGGCTTTGATCTCACGGTGGTGGACGCCGGCGTGGCGTCGCAGCTGCCAGCACCGCCGGGCGGCGCGTGGCGCACGCGTCTGCTGGAGCGCAAGATCGGTTACGGCACGCGCAACATGCTGCTGAGCGCGGCCATGTCGCCCGCACAGGCCCAGGCGGCCCTGCGCGCCGGCATGGACGTGGTGCGCCACCTGCCCGGCAACGTGGTGGCCCTGGGCGACGTGGGCGTGGGCAGCACCTCGTGCGCCGCCCTGCTGCTGTCGCGTCTGTGCGGCGTGCCGCTGGCCGACGCCTGCGCACGCGACGCCACGCCGCCCGGGCGGGACCCGCTGCTGCCGCAGAACAAGCGAGACAAGCTGCTGGCGGTGGCCCGCCGGCACCGCCAGGCGGTGAAGCCGCTGGACGTGCTGGCCACGATGGGCGGCTTCGAGATCGCCATGATGGCCGGCGCCATGCTGCAGGCCGCCAGCGAACGACGCGTGGTCCTCATCGACGGCTATGTGGCCGGTGCCGCCGCGCTGGTCGCACGCGGCCTGCGTCCCGCGGTGGCGGATTACCTGGTGTTTGGTCACCGATCTGCCGCACCCGGCCATCGGCTGCTGCTGATCCACCTGCAGGCCCAGCCCTTGCTGGACATGGAGCTGCGCGTGGGCCAGGGCGTGGGGGCTTTGCTGGCCTGGCCGCTGCTGCTGGCCGCGCAGCGCCTGCTCGAACGCGGGGCGCCGGCCGAGTAGACCGGATCTCGCCCGACCGGGCCTCGCTCAGGAAGCGTCGCCAGGCAACGGCGGCACCGCCAGCTCCACCGTGGTCGGCCCCGACACCGTGGCGCCCAGCCGAACGGTGCCGCGCCCCACCGCTTGCAGCACCAGACCGTTGTCCACGGTGGCGCCGACCCGGTAGGGCCGTGCGGGCTCATCGCCCACGGCAATCAGGGCAGCCCCCCGACTGCCCGCCGAGGCCACGACACCCAGCAGGGTGTAGCGGGTGACAGCCGGTGGTGGCGCTTGAGCCAGGTCCACCGCCGAGGGTGCGTCGCGCGCCCCCAGCGCCCGGGCCACGGTGGCCGGGTCGCCCACCGGCAAGGCCACGGGCGCGGCGGCCACCGCGGTGGCGGGGCTGCGCCCCACCGCCAGCAAGACCCAGTAACCCGCACTCAGACCCGCGGCCAGCCACAGCACACCGGCCGCGATCGCGGGCCACGGCACGCGCCCGGCAGAAGACACCGCCTGCCCGTCGCCGGGGTAGATGGACTGGCTGGAAGCGGCCGCCTTGTGCATGGGCGCATTATGATCGACGACCGGGCCCCGCCACAGGGGCTCTCAGGGAGCCGACACACACGCCAGCCGGCGCGGCGCCCGCCATCCGGAGATCGCCTCGATGCCTGCCATTCCTTCCCCCACCCCCCCCCTACACCCGCCGGCGCAGACGCGCAACGCCCTGCAGCGCGGCTTCACGCTGATCGAGCTCATGGTGGTGCTGGTGATCATCGGCGTGCTGGCCGCGCTGATCGTGCCCAACGTGCTCGACCGCGCCGACGACGCCCGTGGCACCGCCGCCAAGACCGACGTGAACAACCTCATGCAGGCCCTCAAGCTGTACCGCCTGGACAACCAGCGCTACCCCACCGGGGAGCAAGGCCTGAACGCCCTGGTGACCAAGCCGGCGACCAGCCCGGTACCGCCCAACTGGCGTCCCTACCTCGACAAGCTGCCCGCCGACCCCTGGGGCCGCCCCTACCAGTACCTCAACCCGGGCGTGCACGGCGAGGTGGACGTGCTCTCGCTGGGTGCCGACGGCCAGCCCGGTGGCGAGGGCAAGGACGCCGACATCGGCAGCTGGCAGTGAGGCCGCGCCACGGCCACACACCCTAGGCTTCTGATGCGACGCGCGGCGCGCGGCTTCACGCTGCTGGAGCTGATGGTGGTGGTGGCGCTGGTGGCGCTGGGCACCGCGGGCGCCACCCTGGCGCTGCGCGACGGCAGCGCCACCCAGCTGGAACGCGAAGCACTGCGCCTGTCGGCCCTGCTGGAGTCGGCGCGCGCCCAGTCGCGCACCAGCGGGGTGCCGGTGGTCTGGCGCCCGCTGCCGCAGGGGTTCGAGTTCACCGGCATCCGAACCAGCACCAGCACCAACGCCACCGCGCGCGACTCGCTGGCCGGCTCGCGCCCCTGGCTCGACCCGCAAACCCGCGCCCAGGTGGTGCACCCGGCGGGCGCCACGACGCTGGTGCTGGGCCCCGAACCCCTGATCGCCGCCCAGCGCGTGGTGTTGCAGCTGGGCGAACGGCGGCTGACGCTGGGCACCGACGGCCTCGCACCCTTTGCCGTGGTCACACCGTGAGACAGCCGCTGCAACAGGGCTTCACCCTGGTCGAGGTGCTGGTGGCACTGGCCGTGGTGGCGATCACCCTCACCGCCGGGCTGCAGGCCAGCGGCGCGCTCACCCGCGCCGCCACCCGCCAGACCGACCAGTGGCTGGCGCAGCTCTGCGCCGAGAACGAACTCACCCGCCTGCGGCTGGCGCGCCAGCTGCCCGGCGTGGGCGACACGGCGGTGGCCTGCGAGCAGGCCGGGCACAGCCTGCAGGTGCAGCTCTCGGTGCTGCCCACGCCCAACCCGAACTTCCGCCGGGTGGACGCCGTGGTGGTGGGGCCGGTTGGTGGCGTGGAGGTGCGACTGCTCACCCTTTCCACCGTGCTGGGGCGGTATTGATGAACAAGATGGTTCATCCCCGCGGCACTTCGCGCACGGGCAGCCGCCAGAGGCCGCTGCTCTTCGGGTCCGTCCGAGCCGGCGCAGGCAGGCTCGGAGCCGCGGCCCTCAGCGCCCTCAAGGGGACAACACCAGCGACCTGGCAGAGCCCGTTCCGCGGTGTTCCTGCCACAGACATGGCGCGCCAGACGCCTCTGCGCACCCGGACACCGGCGGCTTCGCGCGGCTTCACCCTGGTGGAGGTGCTGGTGGCCATCACGATCATGTCGATGCTGGCGCTGCTGAGCTGGCGGGCGCTGGACGGCATGACGCGCACCCAGACCCTCACCCAGCAGCGCGCCGACGAGCTGCTGCGCCTGCAGGCCGCGCTGGGCCAGTGGAGCGCCGACCTGGACGCCGTGGTGGAAACCGGCGAGGTCACGGCGCTGGACTTCAACGGGCGGGTGCTGCGCATGACGCGGCGCGACAGCACCGAGATCGGCCTGCACAGCCCGGGGCTGCGCGTGGTGGCCTGGGCGCGGCACGACGGCCGCGACGTGACCGACGGCTCGCCCGCCACCACGTCGGCGCGCTGGATGCGCTGGCAGTCGCCCCCCATCACCCGGCGCGACCAACTCGCCCGCGCCTGGCAGCGTGCCGCCGACTGGGGCCAGGGCAGCACGCGCGGCACCGGCAACAGCCCCGACGGCGGGTCGGATGCGGAGATCGCGCTGCTGCCCATCGACCAGTGGCAGCTGTTCTACCACCGGGGCGAAACCTGGGGCAACCCGCTGTCCTCCGTGGGCCGCGAAAGCACCGGCGGGGTGGTGACCGAGCAGAGCCAGCTGCCCAACGGCGTGCGCCTGGTCCTCACCCTGTCGGCCGGGCAGAGCCTGACGGGCGAACTGGTGCGCGACTGGGTGCGCCCGGCGCTGCAGGGAAGCCTGCCATGAAGCACGATCGAATCCGGCAGCGCGGCGCGGCGCTGCTGATGGCCATGCTGGTGGTCACGCTGGTGGCCACCCTGGCCTCGGCCGCGATGTGGCAGCAGTGGCGCGCCGCCGAGGTGGAGAACGCCGAGCGCCAGCGCGGCCAGGCCTCGTGGATCCTCACCGGCGCGCTCGACTGGGCGCGCCTGATCCTGCGCGAGGACGCGCGCGGCAACCAGAACAGCGGCAACGCCGACCACCTGGGTGAACCCTGGGCCATGCCGCTGGAAGAAGCCCGCCTGTCCAGCTTCCTGGCGGCCGACCGGGCCAACAACGCCGCCGACGGCGACGACGTGCTGCAGGCCTTTCTGTCGGGCGAGGTGATCGACCTGCAGTCGCGCCTGAATTTCCTCAACCTGGTGCGCGTGGCCGCGCGGGGTGCGGAGTCCCGCGTCGAGGTGTCGGAGCCGGACATGCGGGCGTTTCACCGTCTGTACGAACTGCTGGACCTGCCGCGGGCCGAACTGGACGCGGCGGTGGAGCAGCTGGTGGCCACCACCGAGCAGGGCGAGAACAATCCCGTGCCCTCCCGCACCGCGCTGAAGCCGGCCAAGCTGGCCCAACTGGCCTGGCTGGGCATTGGCCCCGCCAGCCTGGCCGCGCTGGAGCCGCACGCCACGGTGCTGCCCGAGCGCACCACGCTCAACCTCAACACGGCCAGCCCCCAGGCGCTCGCGGCCAGCGTGGCCGGGCTCGACCTGGCACAGGCCCAGCGCCTGGTGGCCGAGCGCGAGCGCCAGCCGTTCACGCAGCTGACCGACGCCGCCCGTCTGCTGCCCGGCATGGCCAACCCGTTCACGGAGCCGCTGCACGGCACACGCAGCAGCTATTTCGAGGTGCGCGGCCGCTTGCGGCTGGACGACACCGTGATCGAGGAACGCTCGCTCGTCACCCGCACCGGGCTGGACGTGCGGGTGGTGTGGCGCGAACGCATCGCCGGCCGATGACAGGTCGTGAACAGCCGGTGTGTCACCATGGCCCGTTGTGCCGGTCCTGCCACGCACCCACCGTTCGCCCTGAGCCTGTCACAGGGTTCCCGCAGAATGTCACCCGCGCCTTCGTCAGGCCGGATCAATAGAATGCCACCACGCCCGGGAGCCCCGCTCCGCCCTCACGCCCCTTCTTTGCCCGCCCTGTGCTGATCATCACCCCCTCCGACTTTTCGGTGGCGCCGCCCGCCGGCCCCACGGCCCTGCTCGACTGGGCGACGTCGGCGAACGATCAGCGGGTGCTCGACCATGGTCAGTGCGCGGCCTCGTTGCTGCCACGCGACGACGACGTGGTGCTGGTGCTGCCCACCCGGGCCGTGTCCTGGCACCGCCTGAGCATTCCGAAGGTGGCCAGCGCCCGCCTGCGCGCGGTGCTCGACGGCCTGCTGGAAGACCGCGTGCTCAGCGACACCGCCGAGCTGCACTACGCGCTGGAGCCCGGTGGCCGTTCGGGCCAGACGGTGTGGGTGGCCGCCTGCGACAAGGCATGGCTGCGCGGCTGGCTGCAGGCGCTGGAGGCCGCCGGCCGGCCGGTCACGCGCATCGTGCCCTCGCTCTGGCCGCTGCCCGCCGCCGATGACGGCCAGCCCGGACCGGCCCTGCACTGGGCCCACGACGAAGGCGGCCAGGCCTGGCTGGCCAGCGCCAGCGCGCGGGGCGTCAGCTGCGCACCGCTGCCCTCGGTCGAGGGCCAGCACCTGCCGGGCGACGCGGCGGCCGGGCACGCACCCGCCACGGCAGACGCCGACCCGGCCCTCCACCGCTGGCTGGCCGATCCCGCCGTGGCCGCCCAGGCCGACAGCGCGCTGGACCAGCGTTTCGAGCTGGTGCCGCGGCCCGACTGGCTGCTGCAATGCGCCCGCTCCGACTGGAACCTGGCGCAATTCGACCTGAGCCTGTCCACCGGCGCCCGGCGCAGCCAGCGCCTGCGCCAGTCGCTGCGGCGCTGGCGCAGCGCGCCAGCATGGCGCCCGGCCCGCTGGGGTTTCGCGGCACTGGTGGCCGTGCAGCTGATGGGCCTGAACGCCGCCGCATGGTCCGAACGCAGCGCCCTGCAGGCCAAGCAGGACGCGCTGCGCAGCACGCTGCAGACCAGCTTCCCCCACATCACCCTGGTGCTCGACGCCCCGGTGCAGATGCAGCGCGAGCTGGGCCGGCTGCAGCAGGCCAGCGGCGCCCTGTCGGCACGCGACCTGGAGACCCTGCTGACGGCCCTGGCCCAAGCCGCCCCGCCCAGCTTGCCACCGCCCGCCGTGCTGGCCTACGCCGACGGCGAGATGCGCCTGAACGAGTGGCAGGCCAGCGAGGACGACCTGCACAACCTGGCACTGGCGCTGGAGCGCGCGGGCTGGCGCACCCGCGTCGATGGCCTCGAACTGAGCCTGCAAGCCGCACGCTGACCCACCCCATGGCCACTGCTTCTTCCTCCGTCACACCCCCCCGGCTCGGTGCCCGCCTCACCCGTGCGCTGGACGCCCTGGCGCCGCGCGAGCGGCGTGCCGTCACGCTGGCGGCCTGGATCGTCGGGCTGGGCCTGCTCTGGTGGCTGGCCGTGGCGCCAGCGCTGGGCGTGCTCCGCTCGGCGCCCGAGCGCCACGCCCGGCTGGACACCCAGCTGGAGCAGATGCGCCGCCTGGCCGCCACGGCCGAGCAGCTGCGCAGCCAGAACGCCGCCCCGCCCCCTGTGCGCGACGACGCACTGCGCGCACTCGAACAGGCCACCACCGCACTGGGCGGCAGCGCCCAGCTCAGCGTGCTGGGCGACCGCGCCACGCTCACCCTGCGCGACACGCCCGCCGACGCGCTGGCCCAGTGGCTGGCCCAGGTGCGCGTGAACGCCCGGCTGCTGCCGGTGGAAGCGCGCCTGACCCGCACACCCGGGCTGGCGCAGTGGAACGGCACCCTGGTGCTGGCCGGCCCCGGCCTGGGCGCGACGAACTGAGGCCGAGGCATGACGCCCATCGCTCCCCGACGTGCTGCCTGGGCGGGTGCGCTGCTCGGCCTCCTGCTGGCGCTGCTGCTGTTCGCCCCGGCGCGCTGGCTGGCGCAGGGCGTCGAGCGGGCCACCGGCGGCCAGCTGCAGCTGGTGAACCCCAGCGGCACGGTGTGGCGGGGCCAGGCCGATCTGCTGCTGACCGGCGGCGAAGGCAGCCGCACCCGGACCGCGCTGCCGCAGGGCGTGCGCTGGCGCATCGCGCCCCGGCTGCTGTCGGGCACGCCTTCGCTGGGCGTGCGCCTCACCGCCCCCTGTTGCACCCCCAGCCCGCTGGACCTCAGCCTGCTGCCGCGCTGGGGCGGCGCCGAGCTGCGCCTGGCCGCGCTGGACAGCCACTGGCCGGCCGAGCTGCTGACCGGCCTGGGCACGCCCTGGAACACGCTGCGCCTGGAAGGCCAGCTGGCGCTGCAGACCGACGGTTTCACGCTGCACCTGGAGCAGGGCCGCGCCCGGCTGCAGGGCGCGCTGGTGGTGGAGGCGCTGGACACCGCCTCCCGCCTGTCCACCCTGCGCCCGCTGGGCAGCTACCGGATCGAACTGCGGGCTGCGGCCGACGGCCACACCGCCACGCTCGATCTCTCCACCCTGCGCGGCGACCTGCTGCTGCAGGGCACGGGCCAGTGGGTCGGCGGGCGGCTGCGCTTCACCGGCGACGCACAGGCCGCGCCAGGGCGCGAGGCCGCACTGGCCAACCTGCTCAACATCATGGGTCGGCGCCAGGGCGACCGCTCCGTCATCAACATCGGCTAAGCGAGCCCTTGCCGCAGCGTTCGCGATAGGATCCCCCACATGAAACCGAATCCCCCCCGCGGCGCCCCTGCCCGCCCCGCCTGGCGTGGCCGGCCAGCCCCCGGCACCGCGCTGAACGCCCTGGCGCTCGGCCTCTGTCTGGCGCTGGGCACCGCCGTGAGCCCCGCCACCCACGCCCAGGGGCGCGCCAGCGAACCCGTGGTGCTCAACTTCGTGGGCGCCGAGATCGAGGCCGTGGCCCGCACCATGGCCACCATCTCCGGGCGCAACGTGGTGGTGGACCCGCGTGTGCGCGGCACCATCAACCTGGCCACCGAGCGGCCGGTGTCGCCCGCCGCGGCGCTGAACCAGTTTGCCGCCGTGCTGCGCCTGCAGGGCTTTGCGCTGGTGGACACCGGCGGTCTCTACAAGATCGTGCCCGAGGCCGACGCCAAGCTGCAGGGCACGGTGGTGAGTGCCGGCTCGGTGAGCGCGCTGCCGGCCAGCAACCAGATCGTGACGCAGATCTTCCGCCTGAACCACGAGGCCGCCAACAACTTGGTGCCGGTGCTGCGTCCGCTGATCGGGCCCAACAACACCATCAACGTGAACCCCGGCAACAACTCGCTGGTGATCACCGACTACGCCGACAACCTGCAGCGCATCGGCCGCATCATCGCCGCGCTGGACGTGGCGGGCGCCACCGACGTGGAGGTGATCCCGCTGCAGCACGCCGTGGCCGCCGATCTGGCGGCCCTGGTGCAGCGCCTGATCGACGCCGGCGGCGCCACCGGCGGGGGCGCGCCGGGCGCGGCCCAGGGCGACACGTCCTACCGCACCACGCTGGTGGCCGAGCCGCGCAGCAACAGCCTGGTGCTGCGCGCGGCCAACCCGGCGCGCCTGGCCCTGGTGCGCTCGCTGGTGGCGCGGCTGGACCAGCCGACCTCGCAGAGCATGAGCGGCAACATCCATGTGGTGTACCTGAAGAACGCCGACGCCGTGTCGCTGGCGGCCACCCTGCGCGCCGCCCTGGCCGGTGAAGGCGGCGCGGGCGGGGCCGGCGGCGCCACGGCTGCAGCCGCCCGGCTCGCCCCACCCAGCGGCGCAGCCGGCAACGCCGCCACGGCGCCCGTGGCCGCCAGTGCCGCGCCGTCCACCGGCGGGCAGATCCAGGCCGACCCGGCCACCAACGCGCTCATCATCACCGCGCCCGAGCCGCAGTACCGCCAGCTGCGCGCTGTCATCGACCAGCTCGACGCACGCCGCGCCCAGGTGTATGTGGAAAGCCTGATCGCCGAGGTGAACGCCGACAAGGCGGCCGAGTTCGGCATCCAGTGGCAGGGGCCGATTGGCCGCTCCGGTGACAGCCTGATCGGACTGCTGGGCACCAACTTCGGCACGGCCGCCGGCAACATCCTGAACCTGGCGCAGGGCAACACCCTGCCACCACCCGGCCTGAACATCGGCGCCGTGCAGCGCACCAACGGTGTGTATGTGCTGGGCTTTCTGGCCCGCTTCCTGCAGCAGACCGGCCAGGGCAACATCCTGTCCACGCCCAACCTGCTCACGCTGGACAACGAGGAAGCCAAGATCGTCATCGGCCAGAACGTGCCGTTTGTCACCGGCCAGTTCACCAACACCGGCAGCAACGAGGGCTCGGTCAACCCGTTCCAGACCATCGAGCGCAAGGACGTGGGCCTGACGCTGCGGGTGAAACCCCAGATCAGCGAGAACGGCACCATCAAGATGGTGATCTACCAGGAGGTCAGCAGCGTGCAGGCCTCGTCGGTCAACTCGGCCACCGGGCTGATCACCAACAAGCGCACCATCGAATCGACCGTGCTGGTGGACGACGGTGCCATCGTGGTGCTCGGCGGCCTGCTGCAGGACGAATACGCCGGCAACGAGGACAAGGTGCCCGGCCTGGGCGACATGCCGGTGTTGGGCCGGCTCTTCAAGAGCGAGACCCGCAGCCGGCGCAAGACCAACCTGATGGTGTTCCTGCGCCCGGTGGTGGTGCGCGACGCGCGCGAGACCAGCAACCTGGCGCTGGACCGTTACGAACTCATGCGCGCCGTGCAGAAAGACGCGCAACCCGTCAGCAGCGGCGTGCTGCAGATCAACGAGGCGCCGGTCATGCCACCACAGAGCCTGCCCGGACCCACCGTGCCGCCGCTGCAGGCACCCGCGGTGAGCATGCCGGTGGTGCCTCAGGCGCCCCTGCAGTTCTCGCCGCCAGCGCCGGCTCCATTCCCGCCGCCCCTGTCACCCCCGCAGTCAGCGCCGCTGCCACCCCAATGAGGCCCCGGCCGTGAAGTACCCGCTGCCCTACGCCTTCGCGCGCGAACACCACTGGCTGCTGGAAGACGACGGCGCCGGGCTCACACTGGTGGGCAGTCCCACCAGCACGGGCGACGCGACCGCGCAGACGCGCCGCCTGTCAGCGCTGTCCGAGATCCTGCGGCGCCACGCCGTGCGCGAGATGCGCTGGGAAGACGGCGAAACGCTGCGCCAGCGCATCAGCGCCGCCTACGCCCAGGGCGAATCCAGCGCGGCGGCGGTGGTCAGCGAGGTGCAGAGCGACGCCGACCTCAGCCGCATGATGCAGGAACTGCCCGCCATCGAAGACCTGCTGGAAACCGCCGACGACGCGCCCATCATCCGCATGCTCAACGCGCTGCTCACGCAAGCCGCGCGCGACGGCGCCAGCGACATCCACATCGAGCCCTACGAGCGGCACTCCAGCGTGCGCTTCCGGGTCGACGGCACGCTGCGCGAGGTGGTGCAGCCCAACCGCGCCCTGCACGCCGCCCTCATCAGCCGCCTGAAGATCATGGCCGAGCTGGACATTTCCGAAAAACGCCTGCCCCAGGACGGGCGCATCAGCCTGCGCATCGGCACCCGCGCGGTGGACGTGCGCGTGTCCACGCTGCCCAGTGCCCACGGCGAGCGCGCCGTGCTGCGCCTGCTGGACAAGAGCGAGAGCAAGCTCAGCCTGGAGGCCGTGGGCATGCAGGGCGATGTGCTGGCGCAGTTCCAGCGCCTCATCCAGCAGCCGCACGGCATCATCCTGGTGACCGGCCCCACCGGCTCGGGCAAGACCACCACGCTCTACGCCGGCCTGCAGCGCCTGGACGCCAATGCGCAGAACATCATGACGGTGGAAGACCCGATCGAGTACGAGCTGCCGGGCGTGGGCCAGACGCAGGTGAATTCGCGCATCGACCTCACGTTCGCCAAGGCCCTGCGCGCCATCCTGCGGCAGGACCCGGACGTGATCATGATCGGCGAAATCCGCGACTTCGAGACCGCGCAGATCGCCATCCAGGCCTCGCTCACCGGCCACCTGGTGCTGGCCACGCTGCACACCAACGACGCGCCCAGCGCCGTGACCCGCCTGACCGACATGGGCGTGGAGCCCTTCCTGCTCTCGTCCAGCCTGCTCGGCGTGCTCGCGCAGCGCCTGGTGCGCCGGCTCTGCGTGCACTGCCGCCGCCCGGACGAGCTCCACCCCGGTCAGTGGCTGCCGGTGGGCTGCCCGCACTGCAACCAGACCGGCTACAAGGGCCGCACCGGCATCTACGAGCTGATGGTGGCCGACGACGCCATCCGCGCCCTCATCCACAACCGCGCCGCCGAGAGCGCACTGCAGACCACCGCCGAGGCCGCCGGCCTGCGCTCCATGCGCGAGGACGGCCAGCACCTCGTGGATGCCGGCATCACCTCGATGGCCGAGGTGCTGAGCGTGACGAGGGATTGACCCCCCCGCGCCGCCTGCGGCGTCACCCCCAGGGGGCGATGCGAAGCGGCCCGGCAAAGCCGGTTCCGCCGCATCCTGGACGGGGACACGCGCGCCGGGTTGGTCGGATGTACGCTTGGTTTCGGTTACCTCATCACCCACTTTCTTCACATGCCCGCCTACACCTTTGAAGCCCTGGACGCCCAGGGCGCCACGCAGAAAGGTCTGATCGACGCCGACACGGCGCGGGCGGCGCGCGGCATGCTGCGCGCTCGCGCGCTGGTGCCGATCGCGGTGGAGCCGGCCATGGGCACCGACGAGCAGCGCCGGGGCAGCGGCCTGAACGTCACGCTGTGGGGCGGGCGCGTGTTCAGTTCCACCCTGCTTGCGGTGTGGACGCGGCAGATCGCCGGGCTGGTGGCCGCGGGTCTGCCGCTGGAGCGGGCGCTGGCCGCGCTCACCGAAGAGGCCGAAGACGACCAGCAGCGCAACCTGCTGGCCGCCCTGCGCTCGGAGGTGAACGGCGGCTCGCCCTTCGCCCGCGCCCTGGCGCAGCACCCGCGCGAGTTCTCGGCCATCTACATCGCCGTGATCGCCGCGGGCGAGCAAAGCGGCCAGCTCGGCACCGTGCTGGAGCGCCTGGCCGACGACCTGGAAACGCGCGAGGCCCTGAAGAACAAGCTGATCGGCGCTTCGCTGTACCCGGCCATCGTCACGCTGGTGGCCATCGCCATCGTGGTGTTCCTGGTGTCTTACGTGGTGCCGCAGGTGGCCGGCGTGTTTGCCGGCAGCCAGCGCGCCCTGCCCTTTCTCACGGTGGTCATGCTGGGCCTGAGCGATGTGGTGCGCCACCACGGCTGGCTGATGCTGCTGGGGCTGGGGCTGGGTGCCGGTGCGCTGGTGATGGCGCGGCGCAACACCGCCCTGCGCCTGCGCATGGACGCCGCCTGGCTGCGCCTGCCGCTGGTGGGCCGGCTGGCGCGCGGCTACAACGCGGCGCGCTTTGCCGCCACGCTGGCCATGCTGGCATCGGCCGGCGTGCCGATTCTGCGGGCGCTGCAGACCGCGGCTGAAACCCTGAGCAACCAGGCCATGCGCGCCGACGCGCTGGACGCGCTGGTGCTGGTGCGTGAAGGCGCGCCGCTGGCCTCGGCCCTGGCCAGCAAGAAGCGCTTCCCGCCGCTGGTGGCCATGTTCGCGCGCCTGGGTGAACAGACCGGGCAGCTGCCGGCCATGCTGGGGCGCGCCGCCGAGCAGCTGGGCACTGAGGTGCAGCGCCGCGCCATGCAGCTGGCCACCATCCTGGAGCCGCTGCTGATCGTGGGCATGGGCCTGGTGGTGATGCTCATCGTGCTGGCGGTGCTGATGCCCATCATCCAGCTGAACCAGCTGGTGGGGTAACAGCCCGGGCCTGAAGGCCCCCGTTCAGCCCCCAAACAGGCGTTCGTCAAACACAAACGGTTGGCGCTCGATCACCACGCGGATGGCGCCGAACAGGGGGTGGGCCGGGTTGAGCAGGATGTTGCGTTCCTGCGGCTCAATGAACGAGGGCACCGACAGCGCCAGGCTCGATGCCGCACCGAGCCATTGCAGCCCCAAGGCCTGGGTGGTGCTGACATCCACGGCCCCATGGTCGGGCAGGCCCAGGTCCTCCACCACCTGAACCGACGCCTGCCGGGGCAACTCCAGCCGCATGAGTGCCTGGTCCTTCGGGCGCGCGCCGTTGGCATGGACCCGCTTCTCCAGCTGGCACAGGGCACGGCTCGATCCGCAATAGACCACGGTCCACGCGCCTTTGATGTGCCAGCGGCCCGACGCCAAGGTGGAGCCCATCCCCATCTGGGCCAGCAGGGCGCTGGGCGGGGGCGCTGGCGTCGGGCAATGGGCGATGCGCCAGACCGCCGTCAAACCACACCGCCGTACCGGATCGCCACCAGGATGCTTTTGACCTGTTCCGCGCCGTAGGAGGTGCCTGCGATTTGCAAGGGCGTCTGCCCACCCAGCAGCGGGTGCGCGCGGTTGAGCCAGGGCGTGGCGTCTTCCGCTTCAAAGGTGTCGTGGGCCAGCTGCTCGATTTCCAGCAGGCGCAGAACGCCCTCGGAAGCATGCCGTGGCAAGGGCTGTCCCTTGGCCTCCTGCCGCGCGGGGGTGCCCCGGTCGATGTCGAGGTAGGCCGTGACGTTGCGCACGCCGACACCCAGCACATCCCCGAGCGGCGCCACCGTCTTCGGGGAAATGCCGCGCATGATCAGCGCATGGGCTTGTGGACCGGTGACGGGAAATGACGAGCGCTCAGGGGCCCGTGGGATGTGCGCGGACGGCAGGTGCGCTTTCCCGGCTTCCCGTGCCGTGGGCGGCTCTTCGATCAGCGACCAGATCGTGCTGAGCAAGGCGCCTCTCCTTTGATCGCCTTTCAGGCCGGCATCGACGGCCGATGGCACTCTTGCGCGATCACGTCGAGCGGTGGTGTTGCCCGATGCAGCGGCTTTGCCTGACGACGCGGGCCTGTCCGCTGCCCGGGACTGGAGGGAGGAGGCATAGGCTTGGCCCGCGGTTTTCATGCGGAAATTACAGCACACACATGCTGCATTTGCAACCAAGAAGAGCCCCGCACTGAGAAATGGGATACGCTTGCCACTTCCATTTTTCGCAAAGGAGCGGTCATGCCCGTCACCCTGGATGGTCAGCTGGTCGTGGCGATTTCTTCGCGGGCGCTGTTCGACTTCGAGGAAGAGAACCGGCTGTTCGAAACCGGGGACGACCGCGCCTACATGAAGCTGCAGCTGGACCGCCTGGAGCAGCCGGCGCGCCCGGGCGTGGCGTTCTCGCTGGTGCACAAGCTGCTGGCCTTCAACGACGTGGACACGCAGCGGGTGGAGGTCGTCATCCTCTCGCGCAACGACCCGGTGTCGGGCATGCGGGTGTTCCGATCGGCGCAGCACTACGGCCTGCCGATCCAGCGCGGCAGCTTCACGCGCGGCCAGCCGCCCTGGCGCTACCTGCGCCCGCTGCGGGCCAACCTGTTCCTCTCCACCCACCTGGCCGACGTGAGCGCGGCCCTGGCCGCGGGCGTGCCGGCCGCGCAGGTGTACCCGCACTCGGTGCACGCCAGCGACGCGCACCCGCACGAGGTGCGCATCGCCTTCGACGGCGACGCCGTGCTGTTCTCCGACGAGGCCGAGCGCGTGTTCCAGGCCCAGGGCCTGTCGGCGTTCCAAGCACACGAAGTGAGCCATGCCAGCCTGCCGCTGGCCGGCGGCCCGTTCAAGCCGCTGCTGGAAGCGCTGCATCGCCTGCAGCGCGAGGGCACCGCCCTCATGCGCATCCGCACCGCGCTGGTGACGGCCCGCAGCGCGCCGGCACACGAGCGCGCCATCCGCACGCTGATGAACTGGAACATCGAGGTGGACGAGGCCATGTTCCTCGGCGGACTGCCCAAGGGCGAGTTCCTGCGCGAGTTCGAGCCCGACTTTTTCTTTGACGACCAGACCGGGCATGTGGAGTCGGCCATGCTGCATGTGCCGTCGGGCCATGTGGCCTCTGGCATCTCGAACACCTGACACCACCGCCCCCGGCGCTTGACAGCGCGCGTCTTGCAGACCGCGATCGCGTCAGCAACGCGCACGCTTGCGGCTGACCGAGCCTGCCCCGTCCCGTCGGGAGCCGGGGCACCGCAGCCGGGTTGAACGCCGCTTCGTTTTCAGAAAGCTCTTTCCATGCACGAACCCCTGTCCAAGCTGGCGCGCTTGCGCCAGTTCACCGCCAAAGTGCGGGCCCTGTCGCTGCCCTACTTCCAGTCGGATGAAAAATGGCGCGCCCGCGCGCTGCTGGCCGCCATCGTGGTGCTGAACCTGGCGGCGGTGTACATGCTGGTGCTGCTCAACGAGTGGAACCGCGTGTTCTACGACGCGCTGCAGAACCGCGACGCACCGGTGTTCTGGCGTGAACTGGGGCGCTTCGCCTACCTGGCGTTCGGCTTCATCGTGATCGCGGTCTACCGCTTCTACCTCACACAATTGCTGGAAGTGCGCTGGCGCACCTGGATGACGGCCCACTACCTGGACCGATGGCTCGCCAACAAAGCCTTCTACCAGCTGGAGCTGGCCCGCTACGCGCGCGGATCCGACGGGCAGGAGGCGCCGCCCGACAACCCGGACCAGCGCATCGCCGAAGACATCCGGCTCTTCACCAGCGAGAGCGTGAGCCTGTCCATGGGCCTGCTCAACGCGGTGGTCACGCTGGTGAGCTTCGTCGGCATTCTGTGGGTGCTCTCGGGCAGCTTCAGCTTCAGCGCAGGCGGCTCCGAGTTCACCATCCCCGGCTTCATGGTGTGGATGGCCGTGCTGTACTGCCTGCTGGGCAGCGTGCTCACGCACTACATCGGCCGCCCGCTGATCGGCCTGAACTTTCGGCAGCAGCGCTTCGAGGCCGACTTCCGCCACCACCTGGTGCGGGTGCGGGAATACAGCGAGTCGATCGCGCTGGACCGTGGCGAACCGGTGGAGCGCCGCCAGCTCGGCGGGCGCTTTGGCGAGGTGCTCACCAACTACCTGCAGCTCATCAAGGCGCAAAAACGCCTCACCTGGTTCACCGTCGGCTTCGGCCAGGCCGCCGTGGTGTTTCCCTTCATCGTGGCCGCGCCACGCTATTTCAGCGGCGCGATCCAGCTCGGCGAGCTGATGCAGATCGCCTCGGCCTTCGGCCGCGTGCAGGACTCGCTCTCGTGGTTCGTCGACAACTACGACCGCCTGGCCAGCTGGCGCGCCACCACCGACCGCCTCACCAGCTTCGAAGACAGCTTCCGCGCCCTGCAGGCGCCCACCCACCCGGCGGTGCAGACCGAAGCCTCGGGCGATGGCGAGCGCCTGAACATCGACGACCTGCAACTCGCGTTGCCCGGCGGCGTGCCACTGCTGGCCCTGGCGGGCCTGCAGCTGGACAGCGGCGACCGCGTGCTGGTGAAGGGACCGTCGGGCAGCGGCAAATCCACCCTGTTCCGCTCGCTGGCAGGCATCTGGCCCTGGTCGCGCGGGCGCGTGCGCGTGCCCGCCGACTTCAGCGAGCGCGCCCAGTTCTTGCCGCAGCGCCCCTACTTCCCCAACGGCGCGCTGCGCCACGCCCTGGCCTACCCGGCACCCAGCGAGCGCTACACCGACGAGGCCCTGCGCCAGGCCCTCACCGACGCCCTGCTGCCGCAACTGGCCGAGCGGCTGGACGACGAAGACGCCTGGGGCCAGAAACTCTCGGGCGGCGAACAGCAGCGCCTGGCGATGGCCCGCGCCTTCCTCAAGCAGCCGCGCTGGCTGTTCGTGGACGAGGCCACCAGCGCACTGGACGAAGCCGCCGAGCGCACGCTCTACGAGCGCCTGCAGGCCATGGTGCAGCGGCAGAACGGCGCCCTGGTGTCGATCGCGCACCGGCCATCGGTGGCGGCGTTTCACAACCGCCAATGGTCGATGGAGCCCAACGAAGTCGACGGCGCACGCTTGCGGCTGGCCAACGTGGTGTAGCGAATGCGTCGACGCGCTTGTCGGGGGATGCGTTTCGCGCGTCCACCCCCGACAAGCCCACGCCGGGGAGCAGAAGCAGCGAACTCGAAAAGGGCTCTGGCCCCCGTTTACAGTCTGCCAAGTGTCAGCAAGCGCTGGCATGGTTCGATCCCGTGGCGCCCGGCTTTTTGCATGCCTGCCGTGACGGACAGGAAAGCAAGCACCGGCCCGCGGCAGACCCCGGGGTACCGTCCCCATGCACCCCCTGCACAATCCCCCACAGCGAAAGAACCCGATGACCCCACAACCTCCCGCCGCTCCAACGGGTACTGGTGCATCACCGTCGTTTTCGGGTGTCTCCCTCAGCCCCTACCCGGGTATCGCCCAGCACCTCCCTGTTCAGTTGCGCAATCTGCGCGCCCAGCGCTTCCGGGGCGAACACCTGGATGCCTCGCTCTCGGCGCTGAACGCCGCCGACCAGGATCGCGTGCGCCGGTTGTACGCGTATGCCAAAGGCACGTATGGGCTCTGGCTGGCCATGCGAGAGGCGCCCGACTGGGCAGCCCTTCGCGAGCAGGTCCTCAGCATTCTGGACGCGCCGCTGTCCGGCGCTGCCCAAGACCTGGGCCGCGACACGATGGCGCACCTCAACCACCACCCCACCCTGCTCACGCTGAGCAAGGTGCTGCACGACCTGCGGGGCGGCGCCCTCCTGTCGCTGCAGCTGTACGCACAGCTGGCCCGGTGGGACGGCGATCCCATGCACCTGCGCAGCGCCGCGTTTCTGGCCCGCGATCAGGCGAAGATCATGCGCAACGCGCTGCCCGATCTGGACCCTGAGACCCGGCAGGCTGACGAGAGCGAGAAGCCCCATTTCATGCAGACCGTGGTGGACAAATGGAACGCCTTCCGGTTTGAGAACGCCCAGCACCAGACCGGACAGGTGCACGTCACCTGCGAATACGACGGCCTGCTGGCGTCGTGCTGCCTGGAGGCCTCTGCTGTGGACCGGGTGGTCTACAACTACGTCAACAACGCCATCCGTTTCAGCGCGGGACCGTCCATCCGCATGGAAATCGTCCCCGTGGGCGGCGACGCCGTGCGATGGGTCGTGGCCAACCCCATGTCCCCCGACCAGTCCGCCTGGCTCAGACAAGAAACCGCGGGTGACCTGTCGACCCTGTTTCGTGGCGGGGTGACCCGAGGGGGCAACGGCCTGGGCCTGTCCAACTGTGCGGAATTCGTGGCGGCGGCGTTTGGACTGCCCGACATCCACACCGCCCTGAGCGGCCGGTACCTGGGCGCCAGGGTCGAGGGCGACTGGTACCTCGCCTGGGCGCACTGGCCCGCGCTGTACGCGAACGAAGCGGTGAGCAGGTGACCTGACGCGGCACCGTTGGCGTGGCGCGCCATGCCCGACACCGCCTTCGCCCGCACCACCAGGCCGTGCCCACCCCCCATGCGACACTCGGCCGGATGACGCCCCTCCGCCAGCCCGACACCGCACGAGACGCCCCGCCTGCCCACCCGCCCGCCAGTGCCCTGGCCGATGACGCACCTGCACCCCGGCAAGGCAACCCGTTCGAAGTGCTGTGGGCCTTTCTCCAGCTCGGCCTCACGTCGTTCGGTGGCCCGGTGGCCCACCTCGGCTACTTCCGCACCGAGTTCGTCGAACGCCGGCGCTGGCTCGACGACCGCAGCTACGCCGACCTGGTGGCGCTCTGCCAGTTCCTGCCGGGCCCGGCCAGCAGCCAGGTCGGCATGGCGCTGGGGCTGCAGCGCGCCGGCGGGCTGGGCGCCCTCATGGCGTGGATCGGTTTCACCTTGCCCTCGGCACTGGCCCTCATCGTCTTTGCCTACGGCATCGCGCAGTACGGCGATCTGGCCACCTCCGGCGCGGTGCACGGCCTCAAGGTGGTCGCGGTGGCGGTGGTCGCGCAAGCGGTGTGGGGCATGGCGAAAACCCTCTGCCCGGACCGACCGCGCGCAGGCCTGGCGCTGGCGGCTGCCCTGCTGACCCTGGTGCTGCCGTCGGCCCTGGGCCAGGTCGGCGCCATCCTGGTCTGTGGCGTGGTCGGCTGGCTGGCGCTGAAGCTGCCGCAGCAGGCGCCGGTGCCGCACATCGGCTATGGCGTGTCGCGCGGCGTGGGCGTGGCGGCATTGGCGCTGTTTGCCGTGCTGCTGGTCGGCCTGCCCGTGCTGGCCGTGGCCACCGGCTCGTCGCTGTGGACGCTGGTGGATGGTTTCTACCGGGCGGGCGCGCTGGTGTTCGGCGGCGGCCATGTGGTGCTGCCCCTGCTGCAGTCCACCGTCGTGCCGGCGGGTGTGGTGAGCAACGCCGACTTCCTGGCCGGCTACGGCGCCGCGCAGGCCGTGCCGGGGCCCCTGTTCACCTTCGCCGCCTACCTGGGCGCGGTGATGAACGGGCCGCTGTCGGGCTGGATCGGCGGCCTTGTGTTCCTCGTCGTGATCTTTGTGCCGGCTTTTTTGCTGGTGGTCGGCACCCTGCCCTTCTGGGACGGGCTGCGCCAGCGCGACGCCGTGCGGGCCGCCATGGCTGGCGTCAACGCCGGCGTGGTGGGCATCCTGCTCTCCGCCCTGTACGACCCGGTGTGGACCAGCGCGATCCTCGGGCGGACCGACTTCGGCCTCGCCCTGGCGGCCTTCGGCCTGCTGGTGATCGGCCGCGTCTCGCCCGTCTTCGTCGTCCTGCTGGGGGCCGCGGCTGGCTGGTGGCTGGCCTGACCTCTTCAGCCACAACGCATCTCAAAACGGAATCTGACCCCGATTTATTTGACCCCAATGTATCTTGTGACCCCGATGTATTGACAGGCTGGTCAAAACGAAAAGGGCAGCCACTGGCTGCCCTTTTCTCTTCCCGCGTGGAAGGTCAGTTCACTTCTTCACGTCCTCGGGCAAGGTGAACGGGATACCCTGCGGTGGAGCGAAGTTGGTGGGAAGCGCGCCGGTCAGCGATTCCTGGAAGGCCACGAGGTCGTCCAGAACGTCGTCGGTCAAGGTCTGGCCGAGCTGGATCTTGGCCATGATGTTGGTCGCGCGCTTGAGGTCGGCCACGGAGCCATCGTGGAAGTACGGTGGGGTCTTGGCGATGTTGCGCAGCAAGGGCACGCGGAAGAAGAACCGGTCTTCTTCCTTGCCCGTGTTGCGCATCTTGCCGGAGTCGATCACCACCGAGCCGGTGTGGGGCCAGTAGTTTTCGGTGATGCCGAACTTCTGCATCATGTTGCCGCCGAACAGCGGGCCACCATGGCAGGCCACGCAGCCCTTGTTGATGAAGTGCTCCAGGCCCCGCACCTGCTGGGTGGTCAGGGCCTTGTTGTCACCCTTGAGCCAGGCGTCAAACGGCGCGGGGGTGCGCAAGGTCTTCTGGTAGACCTGCAGCGCGTCGCCGTAGTGTTCCGGCGTGACCGGGTCGGCCTTGTCGGGGTAGGCCTCCTTGAACTTGGCCTCATAACCGAGCTGCTTGAGCACCGGCAGGATGTCTTCCCGCTTGGAGAAGCCCATGGAACCCGTGATGGAACCAATGGCCTGTGCGGCGCCACTGGCGCGATCGGCCAGCCAGCGCAGGCCGGGCGTGTCCTGGGAATGGAACACCGTCTGCGACTGCAGGGTGCGGCTGTTGCGCGCGTCCAGGGAACGCGGGCGGCTGTCGGAGCCGTGGTTCTCCTGGAAGTGGCAGCTCGCGCACGCCACCTTGCCGTTGGAAGACAGGCGCATGTCCCAGAACAGCGCCTGACCCAGACGGGCCCGGGGATCCTGTTGCTCGGCAGCGGTGACGGGTGCCACGGTACCAAACAGTTGCGTGGCGGTCTGGCGCAGATCACTGGCCGACGCCTGAAAAGCCAACAGACCAGCAACGCCCAGAGCGACGACTGTTTTTCTAACAAACCACATGATCAAAATCCTTCTTGCTGCGTGACTGAAAAGCGATGGGCTGAAAGCAGTCTATGCAGCGGGACAGTTGACCCAGGTGACGTATGTCAAGAAAACGTAAGCTTGTGACAAAACGTTGAATGTGTCGGTTGTTTGTGTTGTTTTGTCGCTTTTGGTGCTTCCTCGCACATCCTTGCCGTGTCGGCGCCGGCGCACCACCCGCGCATCCTCGCGCCGCACCAAACCCCGCCCCCCGCGACCGCCGTTCACACGCCGGGCAGTTGCCGCAGCCATCACCCAGGCGCACCGGTGTTCGCGGTGGACCAGGTAGCAGGTGTGCATGTGTTCGACGATCCAATTCACCAGTTCCTGCCCGCCGCCCGGCACATCTGCGGCTTCATCCAGCTCGGAAAATGGGAATCCGACCCCGATTTTCCTGGCGAACATCTGCTTGCTTGCGTTCAGCACGGAATAGCGACCGCATGGTCTTTGTGCTCGCACAGCAGGCGACCCACCGTGGGGTTGCCGTCAGGGCAACGCCTGAGGTCGCCGTACATGCACACATACATGTCCATCGGCCCGATGTCCTGGTGCGCCGGCTCGCCAGCCTTCAGGTCGATCAGCACAAAGCACTTGAGCAGGTGTTCTGCGCGGCAGCTTCGTTCGCATACCCGTCGCGCGCCTTGGGGTCGCTCACCCGGAGCGGGGTGCGGTCGTGTGTCCAGCTCAATTCATGACGCAGTGCGTCACGAATCGGGAATGCTTGATAGAACGAGCGCCTGCAACGCAGGTGGGAGGCATCGAAGCCTTTGCCGCATTCGGCCGTCAGTTGCGCATCGCAAAACACGCTGGCGTCCTTGCGCAATGAGCGCACGCAAGGCGTCCAGCGGCGCATCGCCGTCGATCGATCCTGTCATGTGCGCCCCCTGCGTCCTGTCGAGCACCTTCCGCCAGCGGTCATCCGCTCGTCGCCGCGTACCCCGCCCACCCCCGCGCCCGCAGCTCACACGCCGGGCAGCTGCCGCAGCCATAGCCCCAGTCGTGCCGGTGTTCGCGGTCGCCCAGGTAGCAGGTGTGGGTGTGTTCCACGATCAGGTCCACCAGCGCCTGCCCGCCGCCGGGCTCTCCTGAGGCGTCGCCCAGGTCGTGCGCCATGCGCCAGGTGGCGGCCTTGTCGATCCACATGAGCGGGGTGTCGATGAGGAAGCGGTGGTCCATGCCCAGGCTCAGGGCCACCTGCAACGCTTTCATGGTGTCGTCGCGGCAGTCGGGATAGCCCGAGAAGTCGGTCTCGCAGACACCGGTGACGATGACCTGGATGCCGCGGCGGTAGGCCAGTGCCGCGGCCAGCGTGAGGAACAGCAGGTTGCGCCCGGGCACGAAGGTGTTGGGCAGGCCGCTGGCTTCCATGCGGAAGGCCATGTCGCGGGTGAGCGAGGTCTCGCTGACGGTGCCGAGCACGGCCAGGTCGAGCAGGTGGTCTTCGCCCAGCCGACCGGCCCAGGCGGGGAACCGTTCACGCAGCTGCTGCAGCACCACCAGGCGCGCCTGCAGCTCGACGCTGTGGCGCTGGCCGTAGTCAAACCCGAGGGTTTCCACGCGCGGGTAGCGCGCCAGCGCGTGGGCCAGGCAGGTGGTGGAGTCCTGCCCGCCCGAAAACAGCACCAGGGCGCTGGTGTGGTGGGCGGCAGGCAGCGGTGGGTGCGAAGGGATCGTGGCCATGCGCGCGATGGTAGCGCGTGGCCTGCCGCCCGAAAATGGCCCCGAGACCGGTCAGAGGCCGCGCATGGAGCGCTTGCCGGTGTAATCGCGGCTGGTGGCCAGCATGCGGATGAGCGCGCGGTTGGCGTGTTCCAGGCTGATGCCGTGGTCGGCACAGACGGCGGGCAGGCGGTGCAGCGCCTCGGGTTCGCCCTGCACGCGGGCCACGTCCAGCAGCGGGTGGTAGGGGCCGTCCTGGCGCAGGATGGCATCCAGCACCCGTGCCGACATGGGCAGGCGCTTGAGCAGGTCGGCCAGGGGTTGCGACATGAAGCGGTCGAGCTGGGCGAACAGGGCCGTGGTGTAGACCTCGGCGCGCAGGTTGTCCTCGCTGCCCGACTCCAGCAGGTGCTGGGCCAGGCGCGAGCGCATGACCATGGCGTAGCGCACGGGGTGCAGGTCGGGCTCGCTCTGGCTGCCGGGCAGCTGTTCGTGCAGCCAGCGGGCGAGCGCGGTGAAGCCGATCATCATGAGCGCGTGGCGCAGGGAGTCGATCTCGCGGCGCAGGCCGTAGGCGGCCGAGTTCACCAGCAGCAGCAGGCGGTAGACCAGCACGGGATCTTGCCGCACCAGACGCTCCAGGTGTTCGAGCGAGGTTTCGTCGTCGATGGCCTGCAGGATCTGCCGGATCACGCCGGCATCGCTGGCCAGCGGCTGGTGGCGGTGGGCGTGCAGCACGTCGTCGTCGGGCCAGCCCAGCAGGCCCCAGGCGCCGGCGTCATCCAGGCAGTGGGCGGCCAGCTGGCGGTCGCACACGCCTTGCAGCAGCAGGCCGGGCTGCAGGGGGCCGGGCACGTCTTGGCGGCGGGCCATCAGCTCCAGCGCGTCGCCCGGGCTGAGCTGCACCAGGCTGCGCACGTCGAGCGGGGCCCCCACGTCGCGGCGCACGGCGGCCAGCGGTGCGTGGCGCAGCAGCACATGGCCGCGCCGCATGGCCTGGCTCATCTGGGTCAGCGCACCGGGATCGTGGAACAGGGCTTCGGGCACTTCCAGCCAGGTGTTGTGCACGGGCGGGCAATCCAGCGCCTGACGCAGCAGGGGCAGGTGGTCCACCGACAACATGAGCACGGGGGCGGCAGCGGGCCAGTCGCTGCCCAGCAGCTTCAGCAGGTGGGCGGCGTCCAGCGCGTCGGGCTGCGTGGTCAGCACGCGCAAACGCACGGCGGCGAGCTGGCGTTCGCGGTTCCACACTGGCTGGTAACCCAGGGCGATGCTGTCGAGAACGGTGTGGCTCATGGCGATGGGGGCTCGTGACCGCAGATGCGTGGCGTGTTGGAAAGCGACTCAGGCGACGAACTGGAACAGCGAGAGGCGGCGCACCTGGGCGTAGGACTTCATGGCCGCCTCCAGGCCGACCTGCTGGGTCTGGAAGTCGGAGATGCCCCGCACCAGGTCCAGGTCTTCCAGCCGGGAGCGCTCGATTTCATGAGAGGTGGACTGGTCGTTGAGCATGCTGCCGAGCGAATCGGCACGGTTGAGCCATTCGCCGGCGCGGGCGCGCGCCAGCAGCACGCGGTCGTGCCCGGCGTCGAGCTCGACCATGGCACGGGCGATCTGCTGGGTCTGCTGGGCGCTGCGACCGGGGCCGGTGGTGCGCAGCGCGTCGATGGCGTCTTGAACGACTTTGAACAGGTCGGTGGGGCTGCTGGACACCGGGTTCACCGCCAGACTGTCGCCAGGGTTGGGCTGGCCCACGAGGCGCAATGACATGCCGTCGAATTGAATCGCCTTGCCGGCTTCATAGGGCACGTCCACCTGGTTGAGCAGCGGATTGCGGGAGGCGTCGCTCAGGTTGGTGACGCTGTAGCGCAGGACGCCGCTGGCATCCGAAAAACTGATCTCGTAGCGGTGACCGGTCAGCGCGGAATGGTCGGTCACCTCGCCCATGTCGGTGCGCAAGCCGCCGGTGTTCCCCGCGTTCAGGTCGAGCCGGAACTGGCCGTTGCCCTGGGGAATGCGCATCCAGATGGCGTCACCGTCGAAGGACTGCGGCAAGGCGGTGGTGCCTGCGGCGGCCTGCCCGCGCTGGCCGCTGAACTGCACGCCGGTACCGGTGGGCCCGTACACGTCGACAAAAGGCGTGGCCGAGCCGCCGAGCCCGCCGAAGAGGGTGCGGCCCGCGTTGTCCTGCCGGTTGGCCACGTTGATCAGCTGCTCCCGCAGGCCTTCGAGCTGGCGCGCGACATCTTCGCGCTCGCCAGGACCGAAAGCCCCGTTGCCGGCACTCACCATCAGCTCGCGCACGCGCTGGATCAGCTCGCCCGACTCGGCCAGCCCGCTCTCGGCCTGCTGGAGGCTGGCGCGCGAGTTCTCCAGGGCGCGCAGATCGGACTGGGTGCGACTGAGGCGGTTGCCGGCGGTTTCGGCCAGGGTGGCGGCCACCGGATCGTCGCTGGCCTTGAGCACGCGCTTGCCGGTGCCCAGGCGCTCCTGCAGCGCGCTGAGGTCGGCCTGGCGCTTGGCCAGGTGGTTGATGGTGGTGTCGAAACTGTTGGCGGTGCTGATTCGCATGGCGAGAAACTCCCTTGGTGGTGTCAGCGACCCACGGTCTGCATCAGGGTGTCGAAGGTGCTCTGGGCCACCTGCAGGTACTTGGCCGCGGCCTGGTAGGACTGCTGGTACTGCAACAGGCGGGCGGCCTCTTCGTCCAGGTTGACCCCGGCGACGCCGGCCCGCGCGCCCTCGGCCGCACTGGCCACCTGCGCAGAGAAGCCGGCCGCGAACTGCGCGCCTTGTACCCGGGTGCCGACATCGGCAAACAGGCTCACGTAACCGTCGGCCAGCGACACGCCTTCGTAGGTGGGCCGGTCGCGCAGCGCCAGGAGGGCGGCGGCGTTGCCGGCGTTCTGCGTGGCGGAGCCGGGCGCGGCCGGGCGCACCTCGAAGCTGTCACCCGGGCTGGGGTGACCGCGCAGCGTCAGGCTCCAGCCATTGGCCACGATGGGCTGGCCCGGGGTGAAGGGCGTGCCGGGCAGCACGCCGTCGATGGTGTAGCTGCCGTCGCTCTGGAACGCCACCTGCACCGGGGCGGAAGAGGCGGCCGCCCCGGACACGGCGTAAAGGCTTTCGACGCTCAGGCCCGGCTGGTTGGCCGCCCCGGGCACCACCACCACCGGGCTGGCGGCGGCCAGGCGGTCGGGCGATCCGATGGCCAGCTGCAAGCCACGCGCAGCCGCCTCGAAGGGCCGCACCGTGAAGCGGTCGCCGTCGTGGCCACCCGCACCGAGGCTGAACGACAGACCGTCGAAGACCAGGCTGGCGGGCACGGGCGACTGGAGTCCGGATGGCTGGCCGTCGCTCAGGCGCACCACGCTCACGCCGCCGCCCTCGAAGCGGACTTCGTAGTCCGAGGCCATCAGGGCCTGGGGGTCCGCCACGCTGGTGCTCACCGTGGCGCTGCCGGTGTTGCCGGGGGCCGCCCTGCCCTGTGCCGCCGCGGGTGGCACGAAAAACGCCTGGCCCGCCACACCCTGCAGATCGACCCCCAGCCCGTGCTGCCGGTTGACCGTGGTGGCGGTGGCCAGCGCCAGGCGGCCCAGCGCGTTCTGGGCGGCGCGCAGGTCGTCACCGAGAAAACGCACCAGCCCCGCCAGTTCACCACCCCCCAGGCTGGCGTCGCTGATGGGTGTGGTGGTGCTGCCCTGCACGAAGGACACGCCCAGGCGGGTGCTGTCGGCCGGGTCCCGCGCAACGGCCAGTGCGGCGGCGCGCTGCCCCAGCACCAGCGGCTGGCTGCCGGCCACGAACACGTTCATGGTGCCCTGCTCGCCCTCCACGGCGCGGATCTGCACCTGCTGGCCGAGTTCGCGCAGCAGCTGGTCGCGCTGGTCGAACAGGTCGTTGGGCGTGTGCGCGCTGCCCGCCGTTTCCAGGAGGCGCTGGTTCACGGTGGCCAGGTCCTGGGCCAGCGCGTTGACGCTGCGCACCGTGCCCTCGATCTGCTGCTGCGCGCTGCTGGCCATCGCGTCGAGCTGGCCGGCGGTGCTGCGCAAGCGGCTGGCAAATTCCTCCCCCCGGGTGATCACGACCACCCGGGCGCTCATGTGGGTGGGCGACGAGGCGACGTCGTTCCACGCGTTGAGCATGTTGTTCATGGCCGCGCCGATGCCCCCGGTGCCCATCGGAAACAGGCTTTCCATCTGCTGCAGGCGCGCCAGGCGCGTGGCATCGGCCGCGGCCAGCGACGAGGTGGTGCGGGCCTCGCGGGTCAGGTAGGCGCTGTGCGAGCGCTCGACGGTGGCCAGCTCCACGCCCTTGCCAAAGTAGCCGCCACCCAGCTGCTGATAGCCCGCGCTCTGCAACTGCACCGACTGCCGCGAATAGCCCGCCGTGTTGGCGTTGGCAATGTTGTGGCCGACGACCTGCAGGGCCGCCAGGTTGGCGGTGAGGGCTCGCGAGCCGATGTTGAGGGCGCCAGACATGGGGTGCTGCTTTCGGGATCTGGGCCGCTCAGGCCTGGGCGCGCTGCAGGCTCAGCGTGGTGTTGATGGCACGGCTGAGCTTGGCGGCGTATTGCGGGTCGGTGGCGTAACCGGCCGATTGCAGGCCCTGCGCAAAACCCTGCACGGAGCCAAGCTGGTTCATGACCTTGTCGTAGCGCGGGCTGTTGCCGATGAGGCGCGCGTAGTCGCGGAACGACTCGGCATACGAGTCGTAGGCGCGGAACCGGGCCGTGACCTTGCGCGGCTCGCCGTTGATGTATTCGGTGGTGGTGATCTCGGCCACCTTGCCCTTCCAGCCGCCGGTGGCCTTGATGCCGAAGAGGTTGAACGAGGGCGAACCGTCGCGGTGGCGGATCTCGCTCCTGCCCCAGCCGGTTTCGTGCCCGGCCTGGCCGATCATGAAGCTGGCCGGAATGCCCGACTCGCGCGCCACCGCGGCGGCGGCCTGGCTGTGCTGGGCCACGAAGCCGGCCTGGCGCTGCCCGGGCGGTGCGCGGCTCACGGTGCTGCTGCCCGCGCCCGGCAGTGCCGAGACGGGCGACCCCGAGCCGGGCGGTCTGGCATTCGGGTCGATCTGGCGCATGAGCTGGCGCTCGATCGCCTCCGACAGGCCACCCGGCAGGCCCGAGAGCTGCACCGCGAACTGCTGGTCCAGCAGATCGGTGCCCAGGTCGCTGCCCTCGCCGTCCATCAGGCCGGACTTCTGCGTCGCCTCGCGCATGCTCTTGATGAGCTCGCGCATGAACAGCGACTCAAACTGCTTGGCCGCCTCTTTCAGCGCCGCCTTGTCACCCTTCTCGCCACCCGCACCCTTCACCCCGCTGCCATAGCGCAAGGCATTGAGCGCATTCGGGTCGGCCGCCAGGCCCTGGGTGGACAAGGAAAAATTCATGCTAGATCACCTCCAGCTCGGCGTTCATGGCGCCGGATGCCTTGATCGCCTGCAGGATCGCCAGCAGGTCTTGCGGCGTGGCGCCCAGGGCGTTGAGCACGCGCACCACCTCGGACAGCTGAGGAGCGGCGGGCAGCGCAATGAGCGCCCCCTTGTCCTGCGTGATCTGGATGCTGGCCTTTTCCGCCACCACGGTCTCGCCCGCCGCCAGGGGGTTGGGCTGGCTGATGACGGGGGTGGAATCGATGGTGATCGACAGGTTGCCATGCGACACCGCGCAGGGGCCGAGCGTGACGGCCTGGTTCATCACGATGGAGCCGGTGCGCGAGTTGATGATCACGCGCGCCATGGGCACGCTGGCCTCCAGCCGCACCTCTTCCACCGCCGCCAGAAAACCGACGCGCGCGCCGGGATCGGCCGGGGCGCGCAGGCGCACCACGCGCCCGTCCACCGCGCTGGCCACACCCGGGCCCAGGGCGCGGTTGATGGCGTCGGTAACGCGGCTGGCGGTCTGGAAGTCGGCCGAATTCAGGCCCAGGTCGATGGTGTCGCCGAGCGCAAAGGCGGTCTCCACCGTGCGCTCGACCTGCGCGCCGCCGGGAATGCGGCCGGCGCTCAGGTGGTTGATCTGCACCTTGCTGCCGCCGGCCGAGGCGCCCGCCCCGCCCACCAGCAGGTTGCCCTGGGCCAGCGCATAGATTTCACCGTTGGCGCCTTTCAGGGGGGTGGTGATGAGCGTGCCGCCGCGCAGCGACTTGGCGTTGCCCATGGACGAGACGGTGACGTCGATCATCTGCCCGGGCTGCGCAAACGCGGGCAGCTGGGCCGTGACCAGCACCGCCGCCACGTTCTTCAGCTGCATGTTGGCACCCGGCGGCAGGGTCAGCCCGAGCTGCTCCAGGTAGTTGCGCATGCTTTGCCCGGTGTAGGGCGTGGACTGGTCGCCGGTGCCGTCCAGCCCGACCACCAGGCCGTAGCCGGTGAGCTGGTTGCTGCGCACGCCCTGCACCGCCGCCACTTCCTTGACGCGGATGGACTGCGCCTGCGCCGGCGCCCCCGCCAGCAGGCCGGCCACCAGCGCGCACGACACCACACCCAGCAGGCGCTGGGCCGCGCTGCGCGGGGGCGCCGGCGGGGGCAGGTGGGTGCGGGTATGCGGGCGCTTGGCGTGCGGCGTTATCGACAGCAGATCGGGATTCACGAGGTCGGCATTCATGCATCCAATGCTATGCAGCCTCAGAACGGCATAACGCTCAAAAAGAACCGTCCCAACCAGCCAATTGAGAGCGCTTCGCCCTGCGCACCGCGGCCACGCGATTCGATGCGGGCGTTGGCCACCTGGGTGGAGGGCACCACATTGCCAGGCTGGATCTGCCGTGGGTCCACCGTGCCGGAGAAGCGCAGGACGTCCACATTCTGGTTCACGCCGATCTGTTTCTCACCGGCCAGCACCAGGTGGCCGTTGGGCAGCACCTCCACCACCGTGGCGGTGATGGAGCCTTCGAACTTGTTGGCGCTCTCGGTGCCGCCCTTGCCCTGAAAGTTGTTGGACGAATCCGCCCCGACCTTGAACCTGTCCAGCAGCGGCGCCGTGAGCAGGGGGAACGCCGCCACCCCACCGGAGACCCCGGCCGAGCGGTCGATCGACGCCGACGACCGCTGGCTGGCGCTGATGCGCTCGACGATCTCCACCCGGACCGTGTCGCCCGGCCATCGGGCCCGCACGTCCTCGAACGCCGGCCGGTAACTGGCGGCCTGGAACAGGCTGCCCGTGGGCACCGCCACCGCAGCCGGCGCCGCCACCTGGCGCACCGGCACCGGCACCGCCGGTGCCAGGTCCACCTGCGGCGTCTTCCTCAGCGTCTCGCAACCCGTGACCGACACGGCCAAGGCCAACAGGAGAAACAGGCGGGACATGGGGGTTTTCATATCAAGCTCTCAATCAACCGACCGACCGATACAACGGTCAAGCAAAAAGGCATAAAAAGCCAGCAACCAAACAAACTGAAGCGCAGCAACCGGGCCGGCGGAGATGGCCGACACCCGCGACCCCCTGACCGGAGAAAGTGCCCCAAACCCAGAACGCCGCGGACCCGGCTTTGCCGGGCCGCAGGCGTTACCCCCTTGGGGTGACGCGCGCAGCGCGGCCCGGGGGGAATCACAACTGCGCCAGGCGCTGCAGCATCTGGTCCGAGGTCTGGATCGCCTTGGAATTCATCTCGTAGGCGCGCTGCGTCTGGATCATGGTCACCAGCTCCTGCACCACGTTCACGTTCGAGGTTTCCACGAAGCCCTGCATCACGGTGCCCATGCCGGCCGCGCCGGGTGCGCCGTTGATGGGGTTGCCCGACGCCAGGCTCTCGCTGTAGAGGTTCTGCCCGCGCGGCTCCAGACCGGCCGGGTTGATGAAGTTGGCCAGCTCGATGTTGCCCACCACTGCCGGGTTGGGGTTGCCCGGCAGCTTGGCCGACACCACGCCGTCGTTCGACACGGTGATGCTCTGCGCCTCGGGCGGGATGGTGATGCCGCCGGCCAGCGGGTAGCCGCTGGCCGTGACCATGCGGCCCTGCGCGTCGAGCTGCAGGCTGCCGTCGCGCGTGTAGCCAATGGTGCCATCGGGCATCTCCACCTGCAGGAAGCCGTTGCCGTTGATGGCCAGGTCGAGGTTGTTGCCCGACTGCTGCAGGCTGCCCTGTGCAAACGAGCGGGAAGTCGCCACGGTGCGCACGCCCAGGCCCAGCTGCAGGCCGGTGGGCAGCTCGCTTTGCTCGGCGGTGTTGGCGCCCACCTGGCGCAGGTTCTGGTACATCAGGTCTTCGAACACCGCGTTGGCGCGCTTGAAACCGTTGGTGGAGGTGTTGGCCAGGTTGTTGGCGATCACGTCCAGCTGGGTCTGCTGGGCCTGCATGCCGGTCTTGGAAATGTGCAGGGAATTGATCATGGGGTGCTCCGGGTAGGGGGTGGTTCGGCTGCTGATTCAGCGGGGGTTTCAGCCGTTCAAGCTCAGCAGCTGGCCGGCCGATTTGTCGTTGGCTTCGCCGTTCTGCAGCATGCGCATCTGCACCTCGAACTGGCGCGCCACGGCGATCATGCCCACCATGGCCTCGATGGGGTTCACGTTGCTGCCTTCCAGCGCGCCGCTCTGCAGCCGCGCCGTGGCGTCGGCCGGCAAGGGTTCGTCCTGGGGACCGCGGAACAGGCCGTCGGCACCGCGCTGCAGGCGGTTGTCCGCATCGGGTGTGACCAGCTTGAGCCGGCCCACGGCCTGCTGCGGCTGACCCGGCACGCGCGCGCTCACCGTGCCGTCTTCGCCCACGTCCACCTGCGCGCCGGGTGGCAGCACCAGCGGACCACCGTCGCCCAGCATGGGCAGGCCCTGGGCGTTCACCAGCGTGCCGTCGGTGCTCACCTCCAGCGCACCGGCGCGGGTGTAGGCCTCGGTGCCGTCCAGCCCCTGCACCGCGAAGTAGGCGTTGCCGCGCGCGGCCACGTCCAGGTTGCGGCCGGTGTTCGTCACCGGGCCCGGCGCGTCCAGGTGGCCGGCCGTGGCTTCCAGCGCGAACACCCGCGAACTGGTGCCGTCGCCCCGAACCGGCACCGCGCGGAAGGTGGACAGCTCGGCCCGGAAACCCGGCGTGGCCGCGTTGGCCAGGTTGTTCGACAGCAGCTGCTGCCGGTGCTGCGCCGCGTTCGCGCCGGTCATGGCGGTGTAGATCATGCGGTCCATGGGGGACTCCGGAAAGGGTGTGGCGAGGCGTGAAGGCCCGCACCGCTGCGCGCGCAGGGCCTTCGCCCAGGGGCACCGCGGAACCGGCTGTGCCGGGCCGCCAGTGCCGCCGTCGCGCGCAGCGCGGCGGGGGTCATCTCATGTTCAGCAGCGTGCTCAGGACCTGGTCCTGCGTCTTGATGGTCTGCGCGTTGGCCTGGTAGGCGCGCTGGGCCGTCATCATGTTGACCAGCTCTCCGGTGAGGTCGACGTTGGAGTCTTCCAGCGCACCGGCGCGCAGGCTGCCGAAGCGGCCGACGCCGGGCTCGCCGCGCTGCGGCTCACCCGAGGCGAAGGTGGCGGCCCAGTTGCCGCCGCCGGTGGGCGCCATGCCCTGCGTGTTGCGGAAGTTCACCAGCGCCACCTGGCCGGCGGCGCGCATCTGGCCGTTGGTGTAGCGGGCCGTGACGATGCCGTTTTCTTCGATCTTCAGGCTGGTGAGTTCGCCCGGGCGGTAGCCGTCCTGCGTGATGTTCGACACCGCGAAACTGGTGCCGAACTGGGTGGCTTTGCTGTAGTCGAGCGTGGCGCTGAAGGTCGCGTTCGGGTTGTTGGGCGAGGTCAGCATGATGGGCGGCATCACCGAAGCGGGCTGCAGCACATTGCCGTCGGCATCGAGAACAGGAACCGTTCGAAGCGTACCGTCTTGCTCGAAGCGCAGCACCGTTGCCGGGTCCGACGGCGCGAACGCGCCGCCGTTGATGCTGCGTTGCACCGTCCACTCGTTGACACCGGTTTTCTGGAAGGCCAGACCCACGGGAATTTCCATGCCCTGGGCGTCGTACGCCATGACCGAGGTGCCGTAGGTGCTCAGCGGCGTGGGCGGCGTGGCGCTGGCGGCGGGCACCGCGCGGGCGTCCAGGTTGAACTCGGCGGTGATGGCGCCCGTGGGCCGTGCGGGAATGGGGCCGCCGGTGGGCAGGCTCAGGCCCACGGTCTCGAAGCTCAGGCGGGTGCCGGCGGCGTCGGTGGGGTAGCCCATGAGCTGGCCGCCCTGGTTGGTGACGATGTTGCCGCTGCGGTCGAGCTTGAACTGCCCGTCGCGCGAGTAGGCCAGCGAGCCGTTGGGCATGGCCAGCTCGAAGAAGCCGTTGCCGTTGATGGCCACGTCGAGGTCGTTGCCGGTCACGGTGATGTTGCCCTGGGTGAACGACTGCGACACCGTGGCCGTGGTCACCCCGATGCCGGTGCTGACGCCCGAGGCGGCGTTGACCGAGCTGGCATAGAGGGCCGCGAACTCGGCGCGCGAGGTCTTCATGCCCACGGTGTTGGCGTTGGCGATGTTGTGGCCGATCACGTCGAGGTTGCGGCTCGCGCTGTTGAGGCCGGAGAGTCCTTGCTGGAAAGCCATGGTGGTGTCCTGGTGGGTCCGTGGGGGAATGGGAGGAAAAACGGGGAAGACGAAACGCTGAAAGACGGGCGGGCGTTCAGATGAAAGAGACGACCTGGTCGTAGCCCAGCGAACGGCCGTCCTGCAGCTGCAAGGTCATGGCGCCCTGGCTCATGCCCGAGCCGGTGACGGTGAAGCGGCTGAAGGTGCTGGCCGCGACCGGCTGGCCGTCGTTGCTGGCCCGCACGCGAAAGCCCGAAACCTGGGTGGGGTCGGTGCCCGAGCCGTCCCAGTTGAAGGAGTGCTGCCCGGCGGTGAGCGGGCCGAATTGCAGGGTGTCGATGACCTGGCCACCCTTGCCCAGCACCTCCACGCTCACCTGGCTGGCGCCCTGCTCCAGCCGCATGGCGCCTTTGCCCAGGGTGCCGTCAAAGCCGAGCTGCGTGCCGCTGACCAGCGCCTCGCGGCCGACCAGCGACGTGCCCTGCAGGGCCTGCATGCTGCCGAACTGCGCCGCCATGCCCTTGAGCGTGGCGTTGAGCTCCTGGATGCCGCTGACCGTGTTGATCTGCGCCATCTGCGTGGTCATCTGCGCGTTGTCCATCGGGTTCAGCGGGTCCTGGTTGTTGAGCTGCGCCACCAGCAGCTTGAGGAAGCGGTCTTGCGAGGCCGCCGGGTCGGTCGCGTTGTTCCCCCCGCTGCCCGTGGTGCTGCCCACCGCCTGGCCGAGGTTGCGCGTGTCAATGGCTTGCGTGAACATGGGTCATGGGCCTTTCGTTTCTTCACTGCCCCATCTGGAGCGTCTTGAGCAGCAGGGTCTTGGCCGTGTTCATGACCTCGACGTTGTTCTGGTACGAACGCGAGGCCGAGATCATGTTGACCATCTCCTCGACCGGGTTCACGTTGGAATGCGTCACATAGCCGTCTTCACCCGCGCTGGGATGGTGCGGCGCGTGCACCCGCCGCCCCGGCTCCTCGCTCTCGCGGATGTCCTGCACCTTCACGCCGGCATGGCCCGGCCCGCCCATGGGCACGGTCTGGAACAGGATGTGCCGCGCCTTGTAGGCCTGCCCATCCGGCCCCGCCACCGCGTCCGCATTGGCCAGGTTCGACGCCACCACGTTGAGCCGCTGCGACTGCGCACTCACCGCACTGCCCGACACACCAAAAATCGAAAACATGGACATATCAATTCCTTAAAAGCAGCACGCAGTCGGCGCGCAATGCCCGCAACCCAGAACACCGTGGAACGGGCTCTGCCAGGCCGCAGGTGTTGCGCCCTTGAGGGGGCTGAGGGCCGCGGCTCCGAGCCTGCCTGCGCCGGCTCGGACAGACCCGAAGAGCAGCGGCCTCTGGCGGCTGCCCGTGCGCGACGCGCGGCGGGGGTGGGCCATCTCGGCGGCGGGGGGAACCATCTACTGCCCCTGGATCGCGCTGAGCATGGTCTTCACATGCCCGTTGATGAAACGCAGCGTGGACTCGTAGCGGATCGTGTTGTCCACGAAGTTGGCGCGCTCGCGGTCCAGGTCCACCGAGTTGCCGTCCTGGCTGGGCTGGGTCTGCACGGCATAGGCCATGTCGGGCTGGCCGTTGCCTTTGCTGCCCAGGCGCAGGTGGCGGGCGTCCGTCGTGGCCGCCACCGCGCCGCCGCTGCTCATGCCCGTGGCGCCCTTGAGCGCCTTGGCGAAATCAAAGTCGCGCGCCACATAGCCGGGCGTGTCGGCGTTGGCGATGTTGCTGGCCAGCACCTGCTGGCGCTGCGAGCGCAACAGCAGCGCGTTGGACTGGAAGTCCAGCCGTGCGGTCATCTGTTCGATCATGGACACCTCTGCGCAAGCGCGGTAAATGGGGGCAAAAGCACGCTGCTTTCACCGGCATGGGCAAGTATGAAAAAACTTGAGGCCTCGCAATGGCCGGAACAAGCGCCGCTTTCTCGGGCATTTCCCTGCTTTCATCCGCGCCCAGCGGCCTAGAGTGCACAGCAGTGCCAACGAGGTCGTCCACCGGCTTCGACCGCCCGTCATTCGGCCGGCACCCACCCTTCGTTCGCCCTCTTTGCCCGCTCGCCACCGGGAGCCGTCCATGACCCCTCACCACCCCCTGTTCCGCCGCCTTCCCTTGCCCCTGCGCGCGCGCAGCCTGTCCGCCGCGGTCGGCGTGGCCGTGGCGCTCGTGCTGGGCACGCTGGCGCGCGCCCAGTCGCCCGCGCCCGCAGGCGCACCGGTGCCCGACAGCAGCGCGCTGACCGAGGTGGCCCGCGCCTTCGTGGAACCCTCGCTGGCCGCGGCGCTGGCGCAGGCCGGTGCCGGCGCCCTGCGGCCCGAGGTGGTCATGGGCACGTTGGACAACCGGCTGCGCCTGGCGCCCTGCGCCCGCGTGGAGGCCCACCTGCCGCCCGGCACGAAGCTGTGGGGACGCAGCCGCATCGGCCTGCGCTGCGTGGAAGGCCCCACGCGCTGGAACGTGTTCCTGCCCGTCACGGTGAAAGCCTGGGGACCTGCCTGGGTGCTCCAGCGGGCCGTGCCCGCGGGCACGGCGCTGGCCCAGGAAGACGCCGAGCTGGCCGAAGTGGACTGGGCCGAGCACGCCGCCCATGTGCTGGCGGCACCGGCGCTGTGGGTCGGCCAGCAGGCCGCCTACACCCTGGTGGCCGGGCAGGCGCTGCGCCAGCACATGGTGCGCCCGCCACAGGCCTTTGCGGCCGGCAGCCAGGTGCGGGTGGTGCAGTCGGGCGCGGGCTTTCAGGTGGTCGTCACGGGCGAGGCGCTGGCCGCCGGCCTGGTGGGCCAGCCCACCCGGGTGCGCCTGCCGGGCGGGCGCGTCGTCAGCGGCCTGGTGCGCGACGGCCAGACGGTCGAACTGGTGCTCTGAGCGGTTGAACGCCCGTCGCCGCGTCCGCTCGCCCCTCTTGCCCTGGCCTTTTCGTGATTTGTTACCGAAAAATGGCCTCAAGTCACCCGTCATTTGCGCCGATAGTCTTTCCACAACGCCCCATCTCCGGGGCCTGGAGAGCGTGAAATGAAAGTCGAATCTTCCCCGGACTCGTACATTGGTTCGGTGGCGGGCGGCCCTCAGAGAGCGGCGCCGACACCGCCTGCGGGCACCGAAGCGGCCGGCGCGGCCGCACCGGCGGCGGCCGCAAAACCGACGGCGTCGGCGGGCGTGACCGTGACCCTGTCGTCCACCAGCCAGGCCATGTCGGCCGCTGGCAACAGCAGCGACGTGTTCAACGCCAGCAAAGTCGAGGCCATGAAACAGGCCATTGCCAGCGGGACCTTCCAGGTGAACGCCGAGGCGATCGCCGACAAGATGCTGTCCAACGCGGCCGAAATGCTGAGCACCAGCCGCGCCTGAACGCCCTTCCCACGAGGCCCGCCATGTCCACCGCTGCATCCCCCACGAACCCGCACCCCTGGATCGTGTCGCTGCAGGCCAGTCTGGACCGCCTCGAAACCGCGTTGCTGCAGGGCGACGCCCCGGGCGTGGAACTCGGCAGCGCTGCCGTGCAGTCGGTGCTGCGCGCAGCCCCCAGACCCGCCGAGTTCAACGTGCCGGGCAGCACGCTGCGCACGGACCTGCAGCAGGCCGCCCAGCACTTCGGCCGGCTGCGCCCGGCCGTGCAGCGCGCCAGCGCCCAGAGCGAGCGGGCGCTGCACAGCCTGCTGCCCCAGCAGGCACCCGCCACCTACGGCCCGCGCGCAGGCGCCAGGCCCTCCACCGGTGGTGCGGGCCGGGCCTACCTGAGCGCTTGACACCCACGAGAATTGCCGCGCGCAGGAACAGCCGGTGCTGGATCTGCCGGAAGCGGTGACGGTGAAACGGCGCGCCCCCACGCCACCGCCACCCGCGAGATGCTGTTCGAAGCGGGTGCCGAACTGGTCGGCGCGCTGGTGCCCGGCGGCGGTCTGGCGGTGAAGGCGATCGGGCGCATCAGCGCGCCGACCTGAGCAGGCGCCGGGCTTGCCTGATCAGTGCTCGCGCAGCTTGGCGCGCAGGCGGGCAATCGACTGGCTGTGCAGCTGGCAGATGCGCGACTCGGTCACGCCGAGCACGGCGGCGATTTCCTTCAGGTTCATGTCGTGCTCGTAGTACATGCTCATGATGTGCTGTTCGCGCTCGGGCAGCACATTGATGGCGGCCACCAGGGCCATGCGCATGCGCTGGTCCTGCAGCACGGCCGAGGGCTCGGCGTCGGTCTCGCCCATGTGGCGGTCGAGAAAACCATCGTCGTCTTCGCCATGGCCGCTGATGTCTTCCAGGTAGACCAGCTGGGTGCCGCGCACCTTGGCCAGGAGGTGCTGGTAGTCGGCCAGTTCCATGCCGAGTTCCTGGGCAATTTCGGACTCCAGCGGTGCGCGGTGCAGCCGCTGCTGCAGGCGGTGCACGGCCTGCTCGATGTCTTTCTGGCTCTTGCGCGAGCCGCGGCTCATCCAGTCGCCGTCGCGCAGTTCGTCGATCATGGCGCCGCGGATGCGCTGGCTGGCAAAGGTCTCGAACTGCACGCCCTGCTTGGGCTCGAAGCGCGCGATGGCTTCGGTCAGGCCGATCATGCCGACCTGGATCAGGTCGTCCAGCTCCACGCTGGGCGGCAGCTTGGCGATCATGTGATGGGCCAGGCGACGCACCAGGGGACTGTATTTGCGCAGCTGATCGTCCCGGTTCAGGGTGCCTTTGGCGGTGTACATGGTCATCAACTCCAGATGGGATGGGCGCCCGCGGAGCGGGTCGCTGCGGCGGCGGCAGACCGCGCCAGGTCGGCCCGCGGGGCACAGGTGAGCGCGGCTTCCTGCACGCGCTCGCCCCAGGTGTGGACCGGCCAGGTATCCAGCGCCAGGCCCAGGTGGCGCCGGGCGCAGTCGGCCACGGTGTCCACCGTCTGCTGCAGCGGCAGGGCAGCTGCGCCATCGGCCGAGGCCAGGGGAGCCAGCACCGGCGACAGGCGGGCGGTGTGCAGCAGCTTGACGGCACCGTAGGCGTCGAAGGTGCCCTGGGGCTGCTCCAGCACCGGCACCAGCACGCGCGCCGCACTGCCGGCCAGCAGTTCGCCCAGTGCCAGGGCGGGGGCGAACAGCAGCACCAGGGCCTGCGGCGCGAAGGGCGCCAGCAGGCGCGAGAGCGCCACACCGGCACCGCCGGCGCGGGCCGTGTCCTGCAGGGATTGAAGGCCGAGCGCGCCCGGCATCACCAGCCACTCGGCACCGTCCACCGGACGCGCCAGGCCGGCGACCGAGGGGTCCTGCAGGGCGCGCAGCAGGCCGAAGTGGCGGCCATCGCCGCCCGCCCGGCTGGCGGATTCGGTGGCGCTGCCGTCCACGATGACCACGGCGCGGTCCAGCGCGGTGAGGTGGGCGGCCAGCGTGCACAGCCATTCGTAGGCCCGTGCCGGCTGCGCGGGACAGGCCACGGGCATCAGGCCGGCGCCTGCCACGGCCCGTGGCTGGGCGCGCAGACCGGCGGCCTGGTCGAAGCCGAGTTCAAACATGGGAAGCCCCCAGGTGGATGCCGCGGGCCGACGACTCGGAGAAATAGAAACCCATGTCGGAGCCGACCGGGTCGAAGGCCGACTTGCCCTGGGTGCCCATGGACCCGCGCACCAGCGCGGCGGCATCGGGTTGCTGCCAGTCTTCGGGCACGCGCTGGCCGTTGGCCACGCCGCGCAGCACCACCTGGTGGCGGATCAGGGCGTCGATGGCCGGGCCGAGCTTCACCGCCTCGTCCACCTTGCTGAGCACGGCGCCGTGCAGCGTGCTGGCCTTGAAGGCGGTGAGCACGTCGTCCAGCGTGTCGCCGTGTGAGCTGGCGTTGAGCACCAGGGTCTTCCTGACCTTGGGCAGGTCCAGCATGTCGAGCATGTCCTGGATGCGTTCGTCGCGCTGGCCCAGGCCGGCGGTGTCGATGATGACCATGCGCTTGTTGCCCAGCAGGCCGAGCAGGTCTTTCAGCGCGGCGCGGTCGTGCGCCAGGTGGGCCACGACGCCGAGCATGCGGCCATAGGCGCGCAGCTGCTCGAAGCCGGACACGCGGTAGGTGTCGAGCGTGATCAGGCCCACGCTGCCGGCGCCATGCTGCTGCACGCACTGGGCGGCGAGCTTGGCGGCGGTGGTGGTCTTGCCCACGCCGGTGGCACCGATCAGCGCCAGCACGCCACCCTCGTCGCACAGGCCTTCGCCGGGGGCGACGGCCTTGAGGTTGCGCGTGAGCACGTCCACGAGCCAGCGCACCGCCTCGGGCGCACCGGCCTCGGCGGGCAGGCGTTCCAGCACGGCGCGCGCCATGCTGGGCGAGTAGCCCGAGCGGATCAGCTTGAGCATGAGGTTGGACTGGATCGGGTTCTGTTTCGATGCACCCAGCCAGGCCAGCGTGTTGAATCGCTCTTCGATCATGTCCTTCAGCGCCGACAGCTCCAGCGCCACGCCGTTGTCCCGGGGGGCCTGGGCCTCCTGCGGGGCCGGGGCCGGGGCCGGGGCCGGTGCCGAACGGCGCTCGGCGGCGCGGGGCTGCTGCAGGGGCAGCGTGTCGTCCCACGCCGGCTCGGGCATGTTGCGGGTGCGGATGGGTGGGGGCACCTGCGGGGCAGCGGACTGCGACAGGCTGGCGCGTGGCGCGGGCGCCTGCAGGGCCGCCTCGGCACGGGCCGCGGCCATGCGCTGCCCGGCACCCAGGGGCGCGGGCGCGGCGGCGCCGTCCAGGGCCTCGCGGCGCTTGCGCAGCATGCGCTCGCGCACGTATTCCTGGAACGACAGCGTGCTCATGGCCAGCGCCTCGGTGTCGTCTTCGACCGAGGTGGGCTGTGGCGCCACGGCCATACCCAGCCGTGGGCGGGCCGGCGACAGGGCGGAGGCACCGCTGGCGCCCAGGGAGGCCAGGCTCTCTTCGGCCGCTGCCATCACCTCGAAGCCCTCATCGGTGCTGCGGGCGGAGAGGATCATGGCGCTGTCACCAAACGCGTTGCGGGCTTTGGCCATGGCCTCGCGCGAGGTCTGCGCGGTGAATCGCTGGATGTTCATGCGGCTAGCTCTCCAAGAATCGGGCCAATGCGAATCAGGTGGGTTTCAGGGATTTCGCTGTGCGCCAGCACCTGCAGGCGCGGCGCGGCGCGGCGCAGCAGGCGGGCCATGGCGGTGCGGATGGCGTCCGGCACCAGCAGGCAGGCGGGCACGCCTTTTTCTTCCTGGCGGTTGGCGATCTCGGCGGCCGACTTGCTCAGCATCTCGGCCACGCCGGGGTCCAGCGCGCCGTTGGCGGCACCCGACAGGGCCTGCATCAGCAGGCGCTCCAGGCCGGGCTCGATGGCAATCACTTCCAGCTCTTTCACCGGGCCATAGATCTGCTGCACGATGGCCGGGGCCAGGGCGGTGCGCACGCGCCGGGCCAGCTCGACCGGGTCGGTGGTGGCGCTGGCGTGCTCGGCGATCGATTCGATGATGGTGCGGATGTCGCGCACATGCACAGACTCTTCCAGCAGCAGCTGCAAGACTTTCTGGAACGTGGCGACGGAGATCATCTTGGGTACGACTTCTTCGATCAATTTGGGGGCCAGGCGGGTGACGTGTTCGACCAGGTCATGGGTCTCGGTCCGGCTCAACAAGCGCGCTGCCTGGACTTGCATCAAGTGTGAAAGATGCGTGGCCAGCACAGTCTCGGAATCAACCACCGTAAAACCCGCCATCTGCGCGTTTTCACGTTGCGCGTCTTCGATCCAGTGCGCCGGCAGGCCGAAGGCCGGGTCGGTGGTGGGCGTGCCGATCAAGGGGGTGCCGATGCCGCTGGGGTCGATGGCCAGGAACATGCCGGGGAACACCTCGCCCTCGCCCACCACCACGCCGCGCAGGGTGATGCGGTAGCCGCTGGGGCGCAGTTCCAGGTTGTCGCGCACATGCACGGCCGGCGGCAGAAAGCCCACCTCTTGCGCAAACTTCTTGCGCACGCCCTTGATGCGGGTGAGCAGGTCGCCCTGGCGGGTCTTGTCGACCATGGCGATCAGGCGGTAGCCCAGCTCCAGGCCGAGCAGGTCGACCGGCTGCAGGTCGTCCCAGGTGGCCTCGCCGTCGCTCACCGGAGCGGGCGCCTCGGTCGGCGGCGCGGGCCGGCTCTGCACGCGGGCGCACCACCAGGCCAGGCCCGCAAACAGGGCGGCAAAGCAGAGGAACACCGTGTGCGGCATGCCGGGCACGACGCCCAGCATGAACAGCACCGCGGCGGTGATGCCCATCACCTTGGGCGACAGGAACATCTGGTTCATCACCTGGTGGCCCAGGTCGGCGTCCTTGCCCACGCGCGACACCACCATGGCCGCGGCCACCGAGATCAGCAGCGACGGGATCTGCGCCACCAGCGCATCGCCCACCGCCAGCAGGATGTAGCTGTTGGCCGCGTCGCCGGCCGACAGGCCGTGCTGCATCATGCCGATGGCAAAGCCGCCGATGATGTTGATGATGAGGATCAGGATGCCGGCGATGGCGTCGCCGCGCACGAACTTGGAGGCGCCGTCCATGGAGCCGAAGAACTCGGCCTCTTCGCCCACTTCGGCGCGGCGGCGCTTGGCCTCCTTCTCGTCGATCAGGCCGGCGTTCAGGTCGGCGTCGATCGCCATCTGCTTGCCGGGCATGGCGTCCAGCGTGAAGCGGGCCGACACCTCGGCAATGCGCTCCGAGCCCTTGGTGATCACCACGAAGTTGATCACCACCAGGATCGCGAACACGATGAAGCCGACCGCAAAGTTGCCGCCGATCAGGAAGCTGCCAAAGGCCTCGATCACCGCGCCGGCCGCGCCCGGGCCGGTGTGGCCTTCGAGCAGCACCACCCGGGTGGACGCCACGTTGAGCGACAGGCGCAGCAGCGTGGTGAGCAGCAGCACGGTGGGGAACACCGAGAAGTCCAGCGGACGCTGCATGTAGGCCGCCACCATCATCACCACCAGCGCCAGCGCGATGTTGAGCGTGAAGAAGGTGTCGAGCAGCCAGGGCGGCAGCGGCAGCACCATCATGGAGAGCACCGTCATCACCAGCATGGGCGCGGCCAGGCCGCCGGCCCAGGCGGCGTTGCGCGAGAGCCAGCGCTGCAGGGGCGCGAGCGCGTTCATGGTGCGGCCTCCGCGGCCGGCTTGTGCTTGAAGTGCGGGTCCAGCTCTTGTGGCACCTGGGGCACCGGCACCGCGCCGGGCATGGCGCCCTCGCCTTTCATGGCGGCCTTGAGCTGGTACACATAGGCCAGCACCTGCGCCACCGCGGTGTAGAGCGCCGCCGGAATCTCGTCGTCGATCTCGGCGTGGGCATAGAGCGCACGCGCGAGCATGGGTGACTGCAGCACCGGCACCTGGCTGGCTTTGGCGACGTCGCGGATCTTCAGTGCCAGCAGGTCGGCGCCCTTGGCGATCACGCGCGGGGCGCCCATGGTGGCGTCGTCGTAGCGGATGGCCACGGCGTAGTGGGTCGGGTTCATCACCACCAGGTCGGCACGCGGCACGGCACCCACGCTGTTGCGCTGCGCCATCTCGCGCTGGCGCTGGCGCCGGCGGGCCTTCATCTGCGGGTCGCCTTCGCTCTGCTTGTGCTCGCGCTTGACCTCCTCCATCGACATCTTCAGCCGGTTGGCGTGCAGAAAGCGCTGCATGGGCACGTCGATCAGGGCGAAGAAGCCCACCACCAGCAACAGCAGGCCCACACCGGCCGTCATCCAGCTCCCCAGCTGGCCCAGGGCCGGCTCCAGCGGGCGCATCAGCAGCGTGCCGAAGGCCTCCATGTGGTTCGAGATGAACTGCCAGGCCACCACACCCACCACGGCGGCGATGCCGGCGAGCTTGATGGTGTCCACCAGCTGCTGCTTGGAGAACAGGCGCCCCAGCCCGGCCAGCGGGCTCAGGCGCTTGAGGTCGGGCGTGATGGGCTTGACGCTCAGCGCCCAGCTGCCCGACGCGAAGGCCGAGCCCAGCACCACGGCCAGCACCAGCAGGCCGAGTGGCAACACCAGCAACAGGCCGTGCGCCGCACCCTCGACCAGGTGCTCGACCATCCGCTGCGGCTGCAGCAGGCTCTGGTGGTCAAAACGCAGCTGCAGCCCCAGGGCCGTGCGCAGGCGCTCGAAGCCCAGCGGCATCAGCGCAATCAGCACCAGCGCACCACCGCCGAGCACCGCCAGGTTGCCCAAGTCGCGCGAACGCGCCACCTGGCCATCGTTGCGCGCCTGCTTCAGGCGCTGCGCAGTGGCGGGTAAATTTTTGTCCTGACTGGAGGAATCCATGGCTCTGACTCGTGGGTGCTGGAGTCAGATTGTGGAAGGGTGCCCCCAAAACTTAAGGGTGATAAGAGCGGGTTTCGCCCTGCTTTTCTGAACGCGCTACGCCGGGGAGCGCACAGGCGACCCCTGTCCCGAGGCCATCACCTCATGCCGCAGTCGCTCACTCAACTGCTGGTAATGTGCAGACCGCACGCCATCACCCGCACCGGCGTAGATCGCGTGGAGATTGTGTGCCGCCCAGTAGCTGCCCCGACCGACAACCCGGCCATCCTCCTCGGGGCATTCGCCCAGCGCCAGACACCGAAGCCAGGCCGTTTCGGCCAACGGCAGCCATTCGGCCATCGCCGCCTCCGGGTGTGCGACGGCACCGTCCAGGCAGAGGTCGCCCAGGGTGAAGTAGAAATTGGTCGACTGTGCGAGCTCGTCCATCGACTCGCTGGCCATCGCCATGGCTTGCGCCAGGCGCCCGGACTTGCCCAAGCAATGCATGGCGCGCACGATCAGCTGCGGACGGTAGAGCTCGTCAGGGGAAACACACTCCAACGCCTGAAGGTAGAAGTCTGCTGCTGCGTCCCGCTCACCGTAGGCCTCGCAGTCCACGCCCAGCTGATACAGCAGATAGGGCTCGCCACCGCCTGCGGCCTGCAGCGCCGCCTGCAACAGCGCGCGGTTGCGGCCTCGCTTGAGTTCCAATGCGTTGCCCAAATAACCGTCGTGACCCACCACAACCGGCAAACGCCTGCGCGCAAGAGCCGAAACGGGCTGTTCGTGCACCGTCCCCGCATAGCGCACGCCCCGCGGAAGGAGGCGCGTGATCCAGTGACTGGCCACTTCCCCCTGTTCGCAGTGGCTGTCGATGCGAAGCACACCCGGGCCATTCAGCGTCGGGACCAACCCGCGCAAAGCGGCTCCACCGGCAACGATCCACTCGTCCGCATCCAGCACCAGGTTCCAGTCGGCGTCGGCGAGTTCGAGTGCGCGATTGCGGGCAATGGCAAAACTGGCTTGCCAGTCCATGTGGTGCACCTCAGCTCCGCACGCGCGGGCCAGCGCCACGGTGTCGTCGCGCGAGCCCGTGTCCAGCACCAGCATGTGGTCGACGTGCGCCCGGGCGCTTTGCAGGCAGCGCTCGATGCAGCGCGCCTCGTCGCGCACGATCATGACCAGGGCCAAGCGCCCGCCAGCCGACCGGAGGGCGGGCGGCTGGCTGTGTTCCATGCTCAGAAGCCCAGACTCGCCAGCAGGTCGTCCACCTGTTGCTGGTCGTTCACCACGTCGCTGCGGCCGGTCGGGTCGACCACCGGGCCGGCAAGTTCGATCACCTTGTCCTGACCCGGCTGGCCCGACGGGGCGGCCTGCAGCAACAAACCCAGCAACTGTTCTTCAATGGTGCTGGCGAGCTGCACCACGCGGGCGATCACCTGGCCGGTGAGGTCGTGAAAGTCCTGCGCCATCATGATCTCGGTCAGGCGGGCATCGCTCTGCTCGCTGGTGGTCACGATCTCGTTTGACCAGGCCAGCAGTTCCGGCATGGCGCGGGCCAGGCCGGGCACGCGGGAAATCGTGTCCACCAGCTGGCGACCGCGGTCGGCGATCAGGTCTTGCTCGGCCTTGGCGGCCTCCACCTGGTTGAGCACCTTCTCGGCGGCCTCGCCAGTCAGGCGCGCGATGTACGACAGGCGGCTCTGCGCGTCGGGCAGCTGGTCCACCGTGCCCTTGAGCTTGTCGGTGTAGCCCAGTTCCTTCAGCGCATCGTGCAGCTGGCGGGTGATGGAGCCGAGCTGCTGGAACACGGCCTGGCTGGTGGGATCGTTCTGCAAGCGGCTGGTCATGTTCTCGCTCCCTGCTGGCTCAGAGGCCCAGTTTCTTGAAAATGTTCGTCAGCTTGTCTTCCAGCGTCGCCTTGGTGAAGGGCTTGACGATGTAGCCGGCCGCGCCGCCCTGAGCGGCCATCACGATGTCTTCCTTGCGTGCCTCCGCCGTCACCATCAGCACCGGCAGGTGCTTGAGCGCCGGGTCCTGCTTGATGCTGTTGAGCAGCTGGAAGCCGTTCATGTTGGGCATGTTGATGTCGGTGACGACAAAGCCGAAGGTGCCGTTGCGCAACTTGTTCAGCGCGATCGCACCGTCTTCGGCCTCGTCGGCGTCGGCATGGCCGATCTCCTTCAGGAGGTTGCGCACGATGCGGCGCATGGTCGAGAAGTCGTCAACGATCAGGAATTTCATCGGGCTGGCCATGGATGCCTCCAAGGGAGGGAAAAGGAATGCGGCGGATGCGAGGTGTCTCAGCGCGTGGTCTCTGCAGGCAATCTCGGCACTTCGCGGGAATTCTGAAGACCGGCCGGGGTGCCGATGGTCGACACCGCGGCGGCGGCCGCTGCCTCGGCGTCCCCGGCGGGCACCAGCGGCAGGGCGCGCGCGGGCAGCATGCGGGCCTCGGCCTCGCGCGTGAGCACCACGATGCTGATGCGCCGGTTGGCGGCATCGGTCGGGTTCTCGGGCACGCGCAGCTGGCTCGACGCCAGGCCCTCGACGCGCAGCAGCTTGTCGTCGGGCAGGCCGCCGGCCACCAGCTCGCGCCGCGACGCGTTGGCCCGGTCGGCCGACAGCTCCCAGTTGCTGTAGCCGCGCTGGCCGCTGCCGTAGGGCGTGGCGTCGGTGTGGCCGGCCAGCGAGAGCCGGTTCTCCACGTCGCCCAGCGCGCCGCCGATGGCGCGCAGGATGTCGCGCATGTGCGGCTTCACCAGCGCGCTGCCGGTGTCGAACATCGGGCGCCCCTGCTCGTCCATGATCTGGATGTGCAGGCCGTCGCCGGTTTTCTCCAGCTGGATCTGCGCCGCAAATTCCCTGAGCTGCGGGTTGCTGGCCACCAGCGCGGTGATCTTGCGCTGCAGCGTGTCGATGCGCACCGCGTCCTGGCGGGCCAGCTCGGCGCGCGCCATCTGGGCGCCCATGAGCTTGGCGGCGCGTTCGGCATCCCCGCCGTCCACCTGGCCAGCGCTGCGGCTCAGGTCGCGCCCGCCACCGGGCAGGATGCTGTCGCTGTTGCCCGAGGTGGTGCCGCCCATGAGCGAGACCTTGACGGGCGCGCTGAAGTAGCTGGCGATACCCTCCAGCTCGCCAGCCGCCGTGGAGCCCAGCAGCCACATGAGCAGAAAGAAGGCCATCATGGCGGTGACGAAGTCGGCGTAGGCAATCTTCCAGGCGCCCCCGTGCGCCGCGTGCCCGCGCTTCTTCACCCGCTTGATGATGATGGGCTGGAGTTTTTTTCCGTCAGCCATCACTTTTTCCCTTTGACGTGGCCTTCAAGTTCGATGAAGCTCGGGCGCACGTTGGAGAGCAGCACCTTGCGGCCAAATTCAATGGCGGTGGCCGGTGCGTAGCCCTGCATCGAGGCCAACAGCGTGGTCTTGATGCACTGGAATTCCTTGCTGCTCTCTTCCACCTTCTGCTCCAGCAGGCCGGCCAGCGGCTCGGCGAAGGCGTAGGCCAGGAAAATGCCCAGAAAAGTGCCGACCAGGGCCGATCCGATCATGGCACCCAGCACCGCGGGCGGCTGGCCCACCGAGCCCATGGTCTTGATCACGCCCAGCACGGCAGCCACGATGCCGAAGGCCGGCAGGCCGCCCGCCACGCGCTGGATCGCCGCCACCGGCGCGTGCGCCTCCTGGTGGTGGGTTTCAATCTCGGCGTCCATCAGCGACTCGATCTCGTGCGCGTTGAGGTTGCCCGAGACCATCATGCGCAGGTAGTCGGTGATGAACTCCACCACATGGTGGTCGCTGCCCACCGTGGGGTACTTCTTGAACAGGGGCGACTGCTCCGGGTTCTCCACGTCCTGCTCGATGGCCATCAGACCTTCCTTGCGCGCCTTCTGCAGAATGTCGTATTGCAGCGCCAGCAGCTCCAGGTAGCGCGCCTTGGTGTACTTGCTGCCCTTGAAGCAGCTGCCCACGCCCGACAGCGTGGCCTTGATCACCGTCATCTGGTTGTTCACCAGGAAGGCCCCCAGCGTGGCGCCGCCGATCATGCCCATCTCCCAGGGCAGTGCCTTGAGGATGGGGCCCATGTTGCCGCCGTGCGCGATGAACACGCCGAAGACGCATATCAACGCGACGACCCAACCGATGATGACGAACATGCTGGTGATCCCGAAAAACTGTAGCGCCGCGCCAGAACCGGGCAGCCGTTGAACCTGTTGCTGTATCGGTCAACTCTAGGGGTGAATGAAGGGGCCCATGAACGCAAAAAGGACCCGCAGAGGGGTCCTTTTCAGCGTTTGACAAGGGGCACGGGCGTGCGCAGGTGAGGCAGTGCCCGCACCTGGCCCGGGAGGCTCAGTGCAGCCGCAGCCCGCCGCTGGCCCGGCCTTTGCCGGCACGCGCCGGTGGCTCGCACATGCCGCAGACGAACTGACGCGCGTTCTCGTACGGCTCGGTCACGAAATGGCCACCGCAGCACGAACACTTGGTGAGGGTGAGCATGCCGGTATCGACGAACTTCACCAGGCGCCAGGCCCTTGTCACCGACAGCAGCGGCTCGATGGCGCTGGCCTGCATCTGCTCGTTGTACAGGCGGAAGGCCTTGATGACGGTGTCGATCTCTTCGAGCACGCTGGTCTTGGCCAGGTACTCGTGGATGTTCAGGAACAGCGAGGCGTGGATGTTCGGCTGCCAGGTCAGAAACCAGTCGGTGGAGAACGGCAGCTGCCCCTTCGACGGGCTCTTGCCCGCCACTTCCTTGTACAGGCGCAGCAGGCGCTCGTACGACAGGCTGGTTTCGTACTCCAGCACCTGCAGGCGAGCGCCCAGCTGAATCAGGGCCACCGCACGCTCAATGTCGCGCGATTCGTTCAGGATGCTTTTGGGGGTGGCCATGAAAAACTCCAGGGGGAAGAGGTGTCTGCTACCAGGGCGCCGCGGAACCGGCTCTGCCGGGCCGCAGGCGCCGCCCCCTGGGGGGTGACGCCGCAGGCGGCGCGGGGGGATTCCCTTGGCTGCGGGGGAGCCTTAGCTCGTGGCCATCGACTCGGCAAACCGCCCAGCCATCAGGATGCTGGCGTGCAACTGGGTGGTGGTGCTGTTGTCCACCTTCTTCACGTTGTGGTTGGTCAGCAGGTTCCACACCAGGTCGTCGTCCACACGGAAGCGGCACAGCAGCATGTTGCTCGACGCAATCTTCAGCAGCTGCGCGGTGGTCAGCATGCCCAGCAGGTCAGCGGACTCTTCGGTGATACCCAGGCGGAACAGCGCTTCGGCACGGTCTTTTCGGATCAGGTTCTGCGCCAGCATCAGGTAGGTGAGGTTGGCTTCGCGGATCTCGGCCAGAAGTTGTTCGCTGTCCATGGGGTACTCCTTGTGGGTTGTCAGCGATCTGGGCGGGTTGCCTGTGTGCGCTGATTCGATGTGTTCAATTGTGTCGAGTGTGTGGAAAACTTGAATCGGCGAACGCCTGTTTGAACTGTCAGCGCATCGCACGCCGCTTGTCAGCGTATTGCCTACAACCTTGGTTCTATTCCTCCTTCAGCCCGTGTAACGGTGGCGCGGAGCGCGCGCGGCGGCCGTGACGGCCCCCGACGCCTCCGGTGGGCCGTGCAGGGCGCGGTTCAGGGGTGTCCTTAGCCAGACCCCAAGCGTGGGAACAACGGCACAGAAGTCGGTCTTATCGCGACGACTCTTTACAAGTGATCGCTAAAGAATAGGCCGGGGCCACCGAAAAAGAACTCAACGAACTTCTAAGAAAAGTTCGTCGTCCGGCAAGCAGCAGCGGCGAGTGACGGTCAGCGGTCCCCCGGCCCCTTTCGCGTTCGACGCAGCAGGCTCCGGTCATGGCGGCCAGCCCCCCGGGCTGGCGTTGAGATGGGCAGCAATGCCGGATTTTTCAGTTCACTTTTTTAGGAGTTCACGATGAGCACCATCAACACCAACATGCAGTCCCTCAATGCGCAGCGCAACCTGTCTGCATCGACGGGCTCCCTGTCCACCTCCATGCAGCGCCTGTCGTCGGGCCTGCGCGTCAACAGCGCCAAAGACGACGCCGCCGGTCTGTCCATTGCCACCCGCATGGACTCGCAGGTGCGCGGCATGAATGTGGCGATCCGCAACTCGAACGATGCGATTTCCTTTACCCAGACGGCCGACGGTGCCCTAGGCAAAGTCGCCGACGCCCTGCAACGCATGCGCGAACTCGCCGTGCAAAGCGCCAGCGGCACCAACGTGACCGCAGACCGCACCAACCTGAATGCGGAATTCACGGAGCTCACGGCCGAAGTCACACGGCTGGGCACCACCAAATTCAACGGTGAAGTCGTCTTCGGCGCCGCCAAGGCCATTCAAGTGGGGGCCGACTCCACGGACGTCATCAATATCGCCGCAGTCGCCGCATCGACCATCACCGGCAGTATCGATACTGCCGCCAATGCCACCACCGCCATGGGCGCCATTGACACTGCGCTCGAAACCCTAAACACCAACCGTGCGACCCTGGGTGCCGTGCAAAACCGTTTTGAGTCGGTGGTCAGCAACCTGCGCATCGCCTCCGAGAACCAGGCCGCAGCACGCGGTCGCATCATGGACGCGGACTTCGCGGTGGAAACGTCGAACCTCTCGCGCGGCCAGGTGCTGCAGCAGGCCGGCACCGCCATGATCGCCCAGGCCAACCAGCTGCCCCAGGGCGTGCTGTCCCTGCTGCGCTGATTGCAGCAGACCACTGGCAGGGCACTGTGCTGCAAGGCCCGCGCCATGCCAGGGCAGCGAGGCCCCGGGTCTCGCCGCGCTCACGCCAACACGCGGTTGGCGGGATGCACAGACCGCATGCGAAGCGCGTGTGGTGCGTCCATCCCGACCCTTCATGGCAGGCCTGCTCACCGTTCGGGTGTGCGGGCGCCGGGGCACTGGACATCTGACAAGGAGCGGCCATGGCCACCATCTCTTCCCCCGGCATCGGCAGCGGTCTGGACGTGCAGGGCATCGTCAGGCAGCTGGTGGCACTGGAAAAAGCCCCCCTCAAGCAGCTGCAGACGCAGGCCTCATCGTTCCAGACCAAGCTGTCCACCTACGGCACCATCAAGTCGCAGGTGGCGACCCTGGGCGACGCGGCCGCCAAGCTCTCCACCGCCAGCGGCTGGAACGCGGCCACGGCCAGTTCGTCCAACCCCGCGGCCGTGGGCGTGACCGCAGCGGCCGGCACACAAGCCACGTCCGTCTCCCTGGAGGTGCAGCAGCTGGCCAAGGCGCAGTCGGCGGCCTCGGTGGCCGTGCCCACGGGCAGCGCCATGGGCAGCGGCACGCTGACCATCGAACTGGGCAGCTGGGCGGGCGGCAGCTTTGCAGCGGGTGGCGCCACAGCGGTGAACGTGACGATTGAAGCCGGGCAGGACTCGCTCTCGGCCATCGCGGCCAAGATCAACGAAGCCGGGGCCGGCGTGAGCGCCACCGTGTTGCGCGACGCGTCGGGTGAACGCCTGCTGCTGCGCTCATCTGAAACCGGCGAAGCCAATGGGTTCCGTGTCTCGGTGGTGGATGCCGATCCGGCCGACGGCAACGACCTGGGGCGCCTGGCCTTCAACCCCGGCAGCGGCAGCGGCATGGGACAAACCCAGGCCGGGCAGAACGCCCTGGCCACCGTGAACGGGGTGGCCATCAGCACCGCCAGCAACCGGTTGACCGACACCCTGCCCGGCCTCACGCTGCAACTCTCGCAGGTGACCACGGCGCCGGTGGAGATCGAGGTGAAGACCGATCTGGACGCGGCGAAGAAAGCCATCCAGGGCTTTGTGGACGCCTACAACACGCTTTCCACCACACTGGCCACCGCCACGCGCTACGACGAAAGCAGCAAGACCGCGGGCGCATTGCAGGGCGATTCCACCGCCGTCGGGCTGCAGAACGCCTTGCAGTCCATGATGCGCTCGGTGACGGCCAGCACGCCGTTCGAGCGCCTCTCCGACGTGGGCATCGAGGTCAAGTCCGGTGGCCGGCTGGAGATCAAGGCCAGCAAACTCGATGAGGCGCTGTCCAATTTCGAGGGCGTGAAGGCCCTCTTCACCACCACCAGCACCGACCAGACGGCCCGCGGCTTCGGCCTGAAGGTGAAGGCCTTTGCCGACGGCCTGCTGGCCGCCGAGGGCCTGATGGACAACAAGACCAATGCCCTCCAGGCCTCCATCAAGCGCAATGGCGTGGAGCAGGAACGGGTGAACGAGCGCGCCGCCCGCTTCGAGGTGCGGCTGCTGGCCCAGTACAACGCCATGGACGCCAACGTGGGCCGGCTCAACGGGCTGGGCGCTTTTGTGTCACAGCAGATCGCCATCTGGAACAAGAGCAGGTGACGCCCTCGGCCAACTGCCCGCCCGCTCTGATCAGCTGCTGTGTTCGCCCTCTATTTACCGGTTCGGAACACTTCAGTCCACAGCCCGGTTGCCGATACTAAAAGGCATCAGACACAAGGAATGGACACCATGTTTACCTCTGTCACATCACGCGCCGCATCGGCCTACCAGCGTGTGGCCACCGAGACCAGCGTACAGGGTGCAGACCCGCACCACCTGGTCGGGCTGCTGTTCGACGGGCTGCTGCAGGCCATTGCCACGGCACGCGGCGGCCTGGCACGCCAGGATGTGGCGGCCAAAGGGGTGGCCATCGGCAAGGCCGTGCGCATTCTCGAAGAAGGCCTGAAGGCGGGCCTGAACATGCGCGACGGCGGTGAAGTGGCGGCCAACCTGCGCAACCTGTACGACTACAGCATCGTGCGGCTGACGCACGCCAACCTGCGCAACGACGAGGAGGCGCTGGCCGAGGTGGCCCGCCTGATCGAACCGGTGGCCGATTCCTGGAAACAGATCAAGGGCGCGCGCCCTGCCCCCTCTGTGCAACCCGCTGCGGGCCTTGGAGCCTGATCATGGAGCCCAGCTTGCTCGACTACTACAAAGCCATTGAAAACGCCAGCCAGAAAATGCTGGAGGCCGCCCAGACCGAGAACTGGGACCAGGTGGTGCGACTGGAAGGCACCTGCGCTGTGTTGATCGCCCAGCTGCGCAGCAAGGCCCGCACGCTGGAACTGGCCCCCGACGAACGCCGCGAGAAGGTGCGCATCATGCAGCGCATCCTGCGCACCGACGCCGAGATCCGCTGCCTGGCCGAACCCTGGCTGAACGACCTGGCGCTGCTGATGGACCCCAAGACAGTTCACTGACCCCACGCGCCGCTTTGCGTCACCCCCCAGGGGGCGATGCCTGCGGCCTGGCAGAGCCAGTTCCGCGGCATCCTGACACGTCGCGCCGGATCGCGGCTCACTGCGTGTAGCCGCTGCGGTTTTGGAAGCGTGAGAGGGAAAGAAAGGCGCAAGAATGGCGCGCAACGGGTGAGCCTCACGGCCACGACGTGGCCGAACCCAGAACGAAACGTGGATACGCCACCCCCTCACCGGCGCGACGTGTCTTCACACAGAACGCGGCGGAACCGGCTTTGCCGGGCCGCTCGCGTTGCCCCCTTGAGGGGGTCGCGCGCAGCGCGGCGGGGGTGTTTACACAGACATATTCATGATGTCGGTATACGCCTGCACCATGCGGTTGCGCACATGCAGCGTGGCCTGGAAGCCGATCTGGGACTTCTGCATGGCGAGCATGGTCTGCTCCAGGCTCACGGCGGGGTTGCCGAGTTGCACCTGGGTTTGCAGATTCGAGGCTTCAGTTTGCGCCGCACTGACCGATCTCAGGGTGGTCTTGAAGCTGTCGGCGAAGTTGCCACCCACCCCACCGGCGGCCTCGGGGCGCTTCAGGGCGGTCTGGCCCACGCCGGTCAGTGCCTGGCTGGGCATGGCGTTGATTCGCAGGTCCATGACGGTGTCTTCCACAAAATGCGTGAGACCCGATGCTAGTGAGCCGGTGCGCCCCGTGCCGGGGGAATAAGGGCACAAAGCACCGCCTATTCGCGGCTATGCCCCAGGGTGGGCCCCCGAATAATCGACGCCAACGGGGCCATGTCCGCGCCCCGCGTGCAGAACCGCAGACCCCGCCCCCATGAGCAACACCGTCGCCGAAATGGAATTCCAGCCCGTGAGGCAGAGCGCGTTCAGCGCCGGCCTGGCACGCCTGGACACGGCGCAGAAGATCAAGCTGGGCGCTGGCGCGCTGGCACTGCTGGCGATTGCGCTGGCCTTTTTCTTCATGGGCCGCCAGCCCGAGTGGCGCGTGCTCTACACCAGCCTGAGCGACAAGGACGGTGGCGCCATCGTGGCGCAGCTCACGCAGATGAACGTGCCCTACAAGCACACCGAGGGCGGTGGCGCCATCATGGTGCCGGCCGATCGGGTGCACGACACCCGCCTGCGCCTGGCCTCGCAGGGCCTGCCCAAGGGCACGGTCAACGGCTTCGAGCTGATGGAGGCCAACCGCTTCGGCATGACGCAGTTCCAGGAGCGCCTGACCTTCCAGCGCGGCCTGGAGGGCGAGCTGACGCGCTCGATCCAGTCGCTCTCCTCGGTGCAGTCCGCGCGCATCCACCTGGCGCTGCCGAACCAGAACGGTTTCTTCCGCGAGCAGCAGAAGCCCTCGGCCTCGGTGTTGCTCACGCTGCACCCGGGCCGCACGCTGGACAAGGCGCAGGTGGCCGGCATCGTGCACCTGGTGGCATCCAGCGTGCCCGAGATGAACCCCAAGGCCGTGAGCGTGGTGGACGACGCCGGCTCGCTGCTCTCGGCCTCGCCCGACGGGCAGGCCCAGGGCGCCGACGTGCAGAAGCTGCAGTACACCCAGCAGCTGGAGCAGCTGTACACCCGCCGCATCCTCGACATGATCGAGCCGCTGGTGGGCGTGGGCAACGTGAAGGCGCAGGTCAGCGCCGACGTGGACTTCTCGCTGGTGGAATCCACCTCCGAGCAGCACCGCCCCAACCAGGGCGCCGAACTGGGCGCGGTGCGCAGCCAGCAGATCGTGGAAGACGGCACGCCCGGGGTGGCGCAGCCGGCCGGTGTGCCCGGCGCGGTGAGCAACCAGCCGCCGGCCACTGGCGCAGCACCCATCAACGGCCCGGCCGCCCCGCTGGGCGTGGCCGGCAACGGCGACAAGGCGGGCAACGCGCGGCGCGAGTCGGTCATCAACTACGAGGTGGACAAGACGGTGAAGGTGGTGCGCGAGTCCAGCGGCACGGTGCGCCGCCTGAGCGCGGCGGTGGTGGTGAACCACCGCACGGTGGTGGACCGCAACGGCAAGGAAACCTCGGTGGCAATCCCACCCGAGCAGCTGGAGCAGATGAGCGCGCTGGTGCGCGAGACGATCGGCTTCAACCGCGACCGCGGCGACTCGGTGAACCTGGTCAACGCCGTCTTCACCCTGCCCCGCACGACCGAGGTGCAGGACGTGGCCTGGTGGCAGCAAGCCGACAACCAGGACCTGCTGCGCAACATGGCCTGGCCATTGGCCATGCTGGTGCTGGCGGCCATCATTGTGCTGGGCCTGGTGCGCCCGGGCCTGAAGCTGATGAAGACCAGCCCACCGCCGCCGCTGGCCAAGCCCGAGGTGCCGCAACTCAGTGCCGTGGTGGACGAGACGAACGAGCGACCGGGCCTGCCGATGCCGGGCGCCGAGGCCGCGCTGGACGTGACGCTGACGCCCCACGAAACCCGCCTGGCCCACGCCCGACAACTCGCGTTGCAAGACCCCATGGCCGTGGCCAACATCGTGAAGGGCTGGCTCAGCGGCGACACCGCCGCCACCACCTGAGCGCCTGAGCCCCACCCCGCCCCCCACCAACCGGTTCCCCACAGGAGACTCCCCCATGGCAGACGATGGCGTCCAGGACGCGGCCATCTTCCTGATGTCGCTCGGCGAGGAAGAAGCCGCCGAGGTGTTCAAGCACCTCAGCCCCAAGGAAGTGCAGAAGCTGGGCGAGACCATCGCCGGCATGCGCTCGGTGTCGCGCGACCGCGTGGACCAGGTGGTGGAGAAATTCTCGAACGAGGCGGCCTCGCGCAGCCTGCTGGTGTCCGACACCGACAGCTATGTGCGCGCGGTGCTCAAGCGCGCCCTGGGCGACGACAAGGCCTCGCTGCTGATCGACCGCATCCTGCAGGGCAGCGATGTGTCGGGCATCGAAGGCCTGAAGTGGATGGACCCGCTGTCGGTGGCCGAGCTGCTGCGCGGCGAGCACCCGCAGATCATGGCGGCCATCCTGGTGCACCTGGAGAGCGACCACAGCGCCGGCGTGATCAAGCACCTGCCCGAGCGCGTGCGCAACGAGGTGATGCTGCGCATCGCCACGCTCGAAGGCATCCAGCCCACCGCGCTGAGCGACCTCAACGAGGTGCTCTACAAGGTGCTGGCCGGCGGCGACAAGGTGCGCAAGACCTCGCTGGGCGGCGTGCAGACCGCCGCCGACATCATCAACATGGTGGGCACGGCGATGGAAGGCTCCATCATCAACTCGATCCGCGAGCAGGACGCCGACCTGGCGCAGAAGATCATGGACAAGATGTTCACCTTCGAAGACCTGCTCAAGCTGGACAACAAGTCGGTGCAGCTGGTGCTCAAGGAAGTGGGCTCGGATGCGCTGGTGGTGGCGCTCAAGGGCACCACCAAGGAGCTGCGCGAGCACATCCTGGGCAACATGTCGAGCCGCGCGGCCGAGGCGCTGCGCGAAGACCTGGAGTCGCGCGGCCCGGTGCGCCTGTCCGAGGTGGAGAACCAGCAGAAGGACATTCTCAAGATCGTGCGCCGGCTCTCCGACGAAGGTTCCATCGTGATCGGCGGAGGCGGCGATGACGGCTTCGTCTAAGCCCGCCCCGAAGTCCAGCCACCACTCGCGCTTCATTCCGCGCGAGGAGATCGGGGCCGTGGCGGCCTGGACCTTCAACTCGATGGACATCCCCGAAGACATCCCCGAGCCCGAGCCCGATCCGGTGCCGGAACCCGAGACGCCGGGCATCGACGAGGCCGCCTTGCAGGCCGCCCGCGAGGCCGCCTACGCCGAGGGCTTCGCCCAGGGCCACGAGGCGGGCGGGCGCGAGGTGCGCGAGGCGCTGGAAGCCACCGTGCGCAAGACCGCCGAAGAGACCGCCGTGCGCATGGGCCAGCTGCTGCACAGCACCCGCGAGCACCTGACCCGCAGCGAAGACCAGATCGCGCGCCAGCTGCTGGAACTGGCCTGCGACCTGGCCCGCCAGGTGGTGCGCCAGGAACTGGCGGGCAACACCCTGGCGCTCAAGCCCGTGATCGCCGAGGCGCTGGGCCAGCTGATCGAGGACGGCCTGCCCGCCACCGTGCGCCTGCACCCGAGCGACCTGGCCCTGATGAAGGGCGCGCTGCAGGAGACCCTGGCCAGCCCGAGGCCCGAGTTCGTGGCCGACAGCAGCCTGAGCCCGGGCGGCTGCCTGGTGGAGTCGGCCAGCCGGGTGGTGGACGCCACCATCGAAAAGCGCTGGGCCCGCACCGTGGGCAACCTCGGCCTGGACAGCGCCTGGAGCCCCGGGGACGCCGATGTCTGAGACCAGCACCGATCCCCAGGGCCGCTGGGGCGCTTTCCTGGACGACGCGCGGGAACACGCGCAGGTGGCCACATCGCTGGAGGTGCGGGGCACGCTCACGCGCCTGGCCGGCCTGGTGCTGGAAGCCGTGGGCCTGCGCGTGCCGGTGGGTTCGCAGTGCCTGATCGCCAACGGCGACAAGCCCCCGGTGCTGGCCGAGGTGGTGGGCTTCTCGGGCGACAAGGCCTTTCTGATGCCGGCCGGCGACACGCACGGCCTCTCCAGTGGCGCCAGCGTGACGCCGCTGGCGCCGTTTCGCACCGTGCCACGGCTGGGTCAAGTCAACAAGCCACCCTCGGCCAACGACCGCGGCGTGCTGCGCCTGCCGCTGGGCCGGGGCCTGCTGGGCCGGGTGGTCGATTCGCACGGCCACCCGCTGGACCACCAGGGACCCATCGTCGATGTGGACATGGCCCCCATGGACCGCCAGCCACTCAACGCCATGGACCGCGACCCGGTGCGCGAACCGCTGGACACCGGCGTGCGCGCCATCAACGCCCTGCTCACCGTGGGCCGCGGCCAGCGCATCGGCCTGTTTGCCGGCTCGGGCGTGGGCAAGAGCGTGCTGCTGGGCATGATGGCCCGCTACACGCAGGCCGACGTGATCGTGGTCGGGCTCATCGGCGAGCGCGGCCGCGAAGTGAAGGAATTCATCGAAGACATCCTGGGTGTGGAAGGCCGCCAGCGCGCGGTGGTGGTGGCCGCACCGGCCGACGCGCCGCCGCTGGTGCGCATGCAGGGCGCCGCCTACGCCACGGCGATCGCCGAGCGCTTCCGCGACGACGGGCTGGACGTGCTCCTGCTCATGGACTCGCTCACCCGCTACGCCATGGCGCAGCGCGAGATTGCGCTGGCCATTGGCGAGCCGCCGGCCACCAAGGGCTACCCGCCGAGCTGCTTCGCCAAGCTGCCGCAGCTGGTGGAGCGCAGCGGCAATGGCCTGAACGGCGTGGGTTCCATCACCGCCTTCTACACCGTGCTCTCCGAGGGCGACGACCAGCAGGACCCGATCGCCGACGCGGCGCGCGCCATCCTGGACGGGCACATCGTGCTCTCGCGCGCCCTGGCCGAGTCGGGCCACTTCCCGGCCATCGACGTGGAGGCCTCGGCCTCGCGGGTGATGCACAACGTGGCCAGTGCCGGCCACCTGGAGATGGCGCGCAAGTTCCGCGGCCTGTACTCGCGCTACATGAAGAGCCGCGACCTGATCCAGCTCGGCGCCTACATGGCCGGCAGCGACCCGGAGACGGACCGGGCCATCGTTCTCTACCCCGCCCTGCAGCGCTTCCTGATCCAGGGCATGCACGAAGCCGCCACGCTCGACGCCAGCCTGCAACAGCTCAACAGCACGCTGCAGGGCGGCGCACGCCACCCGCCACAAGGCCCTGAAGGACCGACCCCATGACCGCGATCCAGACCCTGCACAAAGTGGTGGAGCTGGCGCAGCAGCGCCGCGACGAAGCCCTGGCCGCGCTGACGCGGCTGCAGCGTGAATGGCAGGCGGCGCAGGGGCAGATGGACCAGCTGCAGACCTACGCCCAGGAGGCCCAGCAGCGCTGGAGCGCGCGCGGCGCCCAGGGCGTGGACCCGGCGCTGCTGCACCACCACCGCCAGTTCATGCACAAGATCGACCACGCCATGGACTTCCAGCGCGGTGTGCTGAGCAACCGCGCGGCGCTGGTGGAACAAGCGCAACAACAGGTGCACGCGGCCGAACGCGACCTGGCCGGCCTGCGCAAGTACACCGACGCCCAGGTGCAGGCCCTGCGGCAGAAAGCCCAGCGCCAGGAGCAGAAAGCCACCGACGAGCTGGCCCTGTCGATCCACCTGCGCCAGCGCCTGGCCGTGGCACAGGCAGGGGAACCAGCGCAGACACCCGCCCAGGCACAGGCCCAGCGGCAGGCCTTGTTGACGGCACGCGCCTTCGCCGCGCCGGGGCGCCCATGAGCGGCCTGGCACCAGCAACGGGTGGCGCGGCGGCCGTGCGCCCGGCGCAGGCGTCGGGCGCGCCGGCACGCCCAGGAAGCCAGGAGCCTGGCGGCGACCTGTTTGCCAGTCTGCTGCTGCAGGTGAGCGACGGCCAAGGGACCGACGAGGCGGCCCCGGACGAAACCGCCAGCCACGCCACAGGCCTGCCCGTGCCCGCAGAGCCACCGTGGCCCGGCGCCGGCACCACGGCCGATTTCCTGCCCGGCTTCGGCCGCGACACGCCGCCGTCACACGCGGCGGGGCACACCCCCCCCGCTGCGCCGCACGGGCGGGCCGAATCCGCGGGCCTGGCCTGGCCCCCGGCCCCAGGCAGCACCGCACTGCCGCCCGGCCTGAGCCCGACCCAGGGCGCCGAAGCGCTGGACGCCGACACGGCCGCCGCGCTCGCGCTGGCCGAACAGGCCAGCCCGGCCGGCGCACCCGGCAAACCCGCTCACACGGCCGCACCGCTTGCAGCCGGCAAGGACGGCACACCCGCCGGTCCTGCTCCCGCCCACGCCACCGGAACCGGCGGGCCGCAGGGCCTGAATTGGCGCCGACTGCCGGCCACTGGTGACACGCGCGGCCTGGACGGCGCGCGGCGCCAGGCCGGCACGGGCGCGCCTGGCGCCCCCACCCCCTCCGGCGCGGCGGCCCAGGCGGCGGCCGCCCGCGCAGCGGTGCGCAGCACCGTGGCCTTGCACGAGCGCTTCGGCGCGGCGTTCGGCGCCGACCTGGCCGCCGTGCCCGGCGTCGACCTGTTCATCGACTCCGACGTTCCCGTCGGCGCAGGGCTCTCGAGCTCGGCGGCGATCGAGAGTGCTGTCGCTCTCGCCCTCAATGACGTGTGGCAGCTGGGCCTCGACCGTCGCACCCTTGCCCGCGTTGGCCAACGCGCCGAGAATGTTGCCGTCGGTGCGCCCACGGGCATCATGGACCAGTCAGCGTCGTTGCTCGGCGAGGCCGACCACGCCGTCTTT